>Ga0137436_1000001_pt1 | contig 124302 bp, 171 predicted proteins | sample EasRivERMGT119_2_FD_102328 | JGI IMG/M metagenome (GOLD analysis project Ga0137436, IMG submission 102328) | Soil microbial communities from meander-bound floodplain in the East River, Colorado, USA - East River MetaG ERMGT119_2 | ecosystem: Environmental > Terrestrial > Soil > Floodplain ...
CCGTATCCATCTGGCCTTTTGTTCCCGGTCCATAACCAACACTCATCTTTTGAACGAACCTCTACTCGTTTCCAAAAACCATCTATATTTATTCCTTTAACAATGTACATTTTTACCAAAAAAGCCCGTCTCGGCCCTCCCACCGAGACGGGTTATTATATTTTATTTTTACAACGTAGTAATACTAGACCCGCCAGCTACAACCGGCAACGAGCCTTCGATTGTCACTCCCTTTTTCGCCACCTTATTAGATGCATAAGGAGTAATTGCCTGAGTAATTGAATCCGCCGCGTTACATCCTTCGCTTTTCAAGTCTTCGGCTAATTCATCAAGATCAACCGCGCCCTCGTTTGTTCCAATGATTCCCGCAATTGTTTCAGATAAAACATTTACACTCTGAATTTCAATTACATGATTATCACCTAAAAGGTGCCGCCACCGATCACGAATATCTTTTGTAGTAAAATGACTTGTCCCATCGGGACGAATCATAAAGATTTCATATCGTTCCTTCAATTCTGTAATAATATCTTCAATAGGAATATCTTCCTGAATTGTGTCTCCAATAAGTTGTTTGACTTTGTTCTTATCTACTTTTTTATAAGGGCGTTCGTCACCAACAAGAAAAATATAACCTTTCTTGCCTCGCTTATCCCAACAATCAATAGAAGTATGACGAGCCATAAAATAAAGGCCCAAATCATAACTTTCCTCGCTTGTCCCGCCGCCGCCGCCCTCAAGAACCAACTTTTCCAAAGAATCGTCCATCTCAATCCCTGATTCCCATTGACTTATTTGAAGCGGAACTTGATCCGAATAGGCGTCACCTATTGCGTTGAACATTAATTGGGGGTCTTTTACATAGCCTTTTTTCACTAGTAAAGACATTAAAGTTTTTAGATTATCTACCATAATCTTGGGCGTATCTGCCATTGATCCGGTAACATCCATAAAAACCGTAATTGCCAATGAATTAGGATGAGCCGTACTATCCCGGCTTTCTCTTAACTTGGCATTAATAGGGTCTAACGCTTTATGCGGGGTCATTTTCGCCCCGGTCAATACTGCTGCGGTTTTAACCGTGTGATCGTAATCAAAGCCCTTTGTCGCACTCCTAGAGCGCATTGTGGACTTTGCCGAATAACTTAAATCTGACCATGCACTAGCTCCCACCTGATTTACCTTTCTCTTGTATATGTTTCATTTTCTTTTTTAAGACATTTTCAAATCAACCCACTTAGGTTTTCCGTAAACGTCTTTCAAAGTATCATCAAAATCCTCCAAAATGTCAAATGCGTTATTTGGCCTTAAAGATGGAGTTTTAATTAATAAACTATTTATAAAATTATTAATAGAATTTGGAATATTTGTATTATTACCTAAAATATAAACCATCAATTTCGCTGCCATATAAACATCGGTCCCAAAACTCACTTTTTGTTTCAACCAAATTTCAGGCGCATAAAACTCTTGATATTTAGAAACTTGAAATCCAACCGTTTGACCATTTTCGACAGCCCCGCACCAATCAATTAATAATCCATTATGATCCTCAGGGCAAATTAAAAAATTACTTGGAATAATATGAGAATGAACTAGGCCAACTTCGTTGGCTATCGCAATCGCCGCGAGCAATCGCTTAAAAATCCAAGCCATATGCCGCCCATCAACACCACTTGGATATTGCTGTTTTACTTGTTCCAGCGAATAAGCTTTAAATTTCCAAGTTTTAATGACATTAGTTGCTTTGCCGTCAATTTGAAAAGATTCAATTAAATTAGGAACGTGCGAATCAGCAAGCACTTGAAATTGCCCATGTTTTTGTTTATGGATTTTCTTTAGATTCTCCGCCTCTTTATCCAAATATTTATTTAAACTAATTTCTTTCGCGATTTTTAAAATCGCTCCTTGCTCCGTAAAATAAACATTAGATAAATCCCCCGAAATTCCTTTTTCTGCAACAGTATAAGTATTTTTCTTAGATTTAATCGAAGTTCTAAGAACTTCTCCATATCTATCATTTTTTACTTCCTCTTGCGCCCGATCATAGAAATTATTTAGTAATTTAAAGGCTTCTTCTGCCATTTTATCACCGGGAGCTTTATCAGGATGAACCAACTTAGCCATTTGATTAAAAATAGACTTAATCTCATCTAGTTTTTCATCTAAAGAACCTTTTAATTCCCCAAATACATCTTTGGTAATAGCAGCTTTCTGAAGCCTCGCTAGAATTAAATCTATCGTCATATTCCTATTATCCTATGAATTATCGTGTTTGTCAATACCTTACCATTCCATATGAAATAAAATCTGCCGTTCGCCGCCCTTCTTTACGCCAAATTCATCTAAATAATATTTTAACACTTGTTTTTGCCAATCTTCCGCGCCCTCGCCCAAACTTTCGTACAATGTAAATAATGAATTGTTCCCCGAAAAGCCGTTATAAGTCAAAAAATGCCAAAAATCACAATAAGGAGGATTATTTTGGGGCTCAGGATATTGATAACTATGTTTTAATACATTTCTTGTATCAATTTTATATTTTTTTTCAATATATTCGGTGCATTTACTAAAATCATAGCAAACAATTTTTTTCTTAGAGGGCTTTTTCATGATTTCACCAAAATAGACATATCTAGTTCTTTATATTCCATATCGTAAAGAGGGTTTAAATTAAACTCAGATAAAATAACATTATCGACGGCATCGTTTTTATAAACCCAAATACCGTTTGGTTCCTCGGTCTTATAAGGAATTAAATGTTCTCTTGGAATTTTAAAATTAACTTTTTCTACTACATCTTCAATGCAATAAGAACAGGGGGCAATTAATTTAGCCACACTTCGAATTACAACGTCTACCGAGTCAAAATGTACAATTAATTTCTTTTTGGGAATTTTCAGTCCTAATCCATGAGTTACAATTTGCGGTGTCGTTACGCAAAGCGTAACTCCTGTTAAAAAATCAGTTAAAAAATTTCTTCTATTCATACTTCCTTCCCAAAATCCAATATTTCTTTGATTCCATTAATATTAACTACGCAGCCAAAATGATCTTCTATTTCACAAAAATGATGGAACACAACGGGAATTCCCGGCAATCCATCAAAAAAATAAACCTGATAGGGTGTTAAGGTAGCCCCATGTTTTTTCTTCGATTTCCACAAATCCCTGAAAAAATCAATAATAGAAGTATCGTTTTTCATTTTTTAATAGTTAGTTCGCCTAAATTCCAACTTTTTAATCCATCGACGGCTTTATCTAAAATAACCCCGCCCCTAATATCATTATAAATTCCAATGACCGTCCGAATTTGACCGCCGCAACTTACTTTTTTCCCAATAATTGATTTATCACTCCACATTTGATATTTTTTTTGGGACGGCTCGATTACTTCATCTAAATCTAAAATTTGGTTTAAATTTTGAATAGCGCCTTCTAATAATTCAATTTGTTGCCCGCGTTTTTTCGTGTGCCGCCGATCCGATTCATGCTGCGCTATATCTTCCAGCCAAGACGTTAACAATTCTAAAGTATATCCATGTGCATACGCCGTACTATTTTCTCCAAATTTCATATTTTTATAATCTGACTAATTCTTCGGCCCCCTCCATCCACCAGCTAAACGGCCAAGCCCCGGATTTAAATCTAATTAAATGAATATTATTTTTTTGTTCTTCTTTGGATTTGTTATTGTTACATTTATAACAACTTAACACCCGTCTTTTTTCATGGTTCAAATTAGGCGTATATCGGAGCGGATTTATCCTGCTGTAAAGATGCTCGATTGTGGCTTCGTTGTCAAGAGCCTTGCCCCCGTTTCGATCCGTGACTAAGACCGTCAAACACCCACAATAATAACAATTAGGATTTTCATTCCATAATTTAATTCTTTGTTTAGCCAAACGACCGCGCTTGGATTTTCTTCTATTCATTATTTATAAATTTTTAACGTATTTAAGAACTGTATCAGCTATTTCTTTGAAAGATTTTCTTTCTGTATCATTTAAACAAACTAAATCAGACCCCTTAAATTTCTTTTTAGTATAATACCCTGTCTTTGTTTTCAATCCAGACCATTCCCGAACCGGGAGCGGCACACCATAAGCGTCACCATAAAACACGCCGTCATCCCATTTCTCATCGTGTTCTTTCGCGTATAAATCGCATAACACTCCTAAACAACAAAATTTATTCTCGTAGCGCAATTGATCGCGGCCCTGTTGATATTCGCCGCTCTTTAAAGCCTTGGCCCATTTTTTAGCTATTTTTGCTTTCATAAATGTTTAATATTTCTTTCAATAGCCCGAGCTATTTGTTTAAAACTGTATTGTCTATTATCATTTAATTCAGTAAGACTAGCTCCACTTTTAATATATCCATCTGCGTTCTGTTCTTTCATACCAGCCCATTTTGCAACCGTTATGGGAGCGGTGGCAAAACTGCCCAAATATAAATTACTATGCCATTTTTTCCCGGTTGATTTAGAATGTAAATCACAAAGAACCCCAAGACAACAATATTCATTATTAGCATTTTTTAATTGTTCGGTCCCCTGTTTATACAATCCACTCCTAAGAGCTTTGATCCAACGTTTAGCTATATTAGATTTCATTATTTATTATAATTTATGATTAAAAGGGATGCCCCGGATTAACAGGGCACCTTATTTTAACAATTAATTAAAATGCGAGCCCAATCCCGAAACTATAGCGCCAACCATTCTCGCTATAGTCATCAAGAGCAATATCATAATTGACGCCGCTATAGATAAATGCGTTGCCAATGTAATATTGAAATGTCGCCTCAGGACCAGTGCGCCACGCGCCCCTAAAGGATACGTCAAACTCACCGTTGTCTGAATCCGCCTCAACGTCAGAGTATTGAATGCCCGCGCTCCAACCGGTATTGAGATACAATTCGCCAAACAGATGCCAAGACCAATTAAGGTTTACGTCCGTCGATCCGGCAAAGTCCGGTTCCCAAAACGCACCCTGAACGAGTCCCACCCAAAGACTAGGGGCGAACTCGAAAGGGTTAGTTGAGAGCGATACGTCCACCCCGAACAAGCTTTCATTATTAACATGCGTGCCAGCCCCGCCAAGCGTAAGCTCCCAAGACCATGCTTCGCTGGCCTTGCCTGTATCAGCCGCTTGCGCGACTAGATTTGTTTCTCCTGAATAACCGAGACTCGTAAGAACGAGTACCGCCGTTAGAATTACCATTAATTTTTTCATTTTTATATTTCTCTCTTTTATATTCTTTTCGTTACATTACTCGGCATTGACCGGCACAATACAACTAAAGAAAATCAACTTATAAATATTCATACATTGTTGCTTGGACATTTTATTTCCAATTAAATCAATATCCACTTGAGACGCAATAACCGTTTCGTCGCGTATTGTGTCCTTGTATTTCATCGTTCCCGTCAAAGCAGAAAGCGCATTATCCACCGCAAAAAACGATTCCTCGTCAACCGCCGCCGTGTTAAAAACAGCCGACTCGTTTGCTGGCGGCTCATTAAGGCGTACGTCGAATTGATATTCGCCCAATCCATTAGACTTGCGTTGCGGAGACTCGACCCAACGAATATTGCCGGTCAAACGATCCGTCTTTTGTCCGCCCTGAAAATAATAAGTAATAGTTACATTATCAAAAAACCATACAAAACGATCATAATCATAAACCATCGAACCATTTACAATACTATCAGGATAAAAAGGCACCGGCCCTGACGGAAGTTTATGACTTTGAAACAGCATCTTATCAGACTTTTTAACCTTGATTGTAACAGTTTTGCCGCCAATCATTCGACTAATCCCTAGAGAGTCCAACATACCCGCCGATTTCTTCACCAAAGATTTTCCGAGCACCGTTCCGCCAAACTTACTTTCAAAACTGGCAATTTGTCCCTGTCCCACTACCCCAAGCTTCAAATCGCCCGCATCATAATTATATTGTCCATTAGGGTCAATTGGCACCGAACCATAAATGCGCCCCACATCAATAGCCTTCCCGATCCGAGAATTAAAAACCCCGCAAACAACTTCATAATTTAAAGAAGCGTTTTGCGCTACTCCATAAACTGTCCCCGCAATATATGGCTTAAACTTAATTGTTCCGACAAACGTTGAACTATTACTAATATTATTACTAATAGTATATTCATCGCTAATTCCAACCTTCCCCACCGCAAGACGACTATTATACTTAATTCCCATATTTCCTTTAATAAAAATAGGAATGTTTGTATTCACTTGCCCCATAACGCTGATTGCAAAAACCAGCCCGATAATTGTGTTTCTAATCATTTTCATTTTTTACTAATTGTTAATTGTTTTACTGAACTTCTTCCACTACCGCTCCCTCATCATCATTTGTATTATTGCATGATCCAAGCATAACGAGCCCGATCAAAATTATCAAAACAAACAAACTTCCTAATATTCTAAATTTCATATTTTTTGTTTTTAATTATTAAATTATTGACCAATCTTTTCTTTGACGACCGGCTCACTATGCGAATTCCCCAACTCTGGAATTTCGGCCCCATCAGCTTCATCTAACAAACTCGTTTCCAAGTCTGCCAAAGCCATATTAAGGTTTTTCTGAACACTGTCAAATGCGGTTTCCTTCTGCAATTCTGCAAAGAAATCGTCTTCTGACATGCCTGCTGCTTCTCCTAGCTCGTTAGCCGCTTGCGCCATTTGCCAAATAGCATCAGCTTTCTTAATAACTAATTTAAAATCAGCTAAACCCTTTTCTGCTTCCTTATATTTCTTTTGACGCAAATTATAAAGAGCCACCATTTTACTCAAAACGTTTTTATATTTATCTGCTTCCTCGGGAAAATTCTTGATAAACCCCGCCAACTTATCTTTATAATCTTCGATTGCCGCGAAAAAAGTATTAATCTTTTGCCGCGCCGTAACTAACTTATCCGATTCCCTTGCATACTGATTTTGCAATGTTTCCACTGGATTTCGCATCGCTTCGGCTTTAAGAGCCTTCAGCCGCCAATTAGCCATCATCGAAGCAAACACCGGAGTAAACCAAATTGTCGCCCATCCTAACGCCGCCGCAACCGCCAAACCAACTAGCCCTTTAATTGCTATAAAAGCAAACGGAGCAACCAAAAACCCCGCGACTCCAAGCCCTACCAGTTTAACCAATAGTTCGATTTTCTTTCTTTTTTCTTCGTTATTCATATATTTAATATATTAATTCCTTTTTTCTAAAATTTCCTTTACAATATTAAGTAAAATTGGAACAATTTCTTTGGGCTCCGAGCCGACAAACTTCCGCGCCCTCAAATGCAACCGATCAAAACAAGGCTTGCAAAGCATCTTGTCGTCTACCGCAATTTCACCAGTATTACCGCAAAAACATTGGTTCTTTATCATGGGATTGGATACTAGCCGTTATGGTAAATTTTGTCAAATATGGATAAGCCCTCGGGGGTAAAACTCCATTTTGGGAAGACTCGTATAAAACATACTAAAATCCTTTTTAAAAAGAGTTTGTACTAATCGCCGCGCCTCATTTTCATCTGGAGCGGTTATCACCGCCACGCAATCATTATCTAAAATAGTATTTTCAAATTTATGAACATGATTTTGCCCAAATGTTATATAATATTTATTCATTTTTTATTCTATTTCCCATCGGTATAATATGTAACCATTTTTAAATAAAAGTTCTTTATAATCTTCCCAACTAATTAAATGTCTAAACCATCGCCAGTCTTTCCAAACTTCTATTTCGTTTAAAAATTTATTCATTTTAAATTATTCTTTCCCACTAATAGGATCAATCCAAATCACTTCATGCGGGCGGTCTTGCGCCGGAATTAATTTACGCCCCACTTCATACATTTTTCCGTAAACCTGATTACGCAAATGTCCGCGCCGTTTGAAGAAACGTCTTGTTCCCCCCGTCCCGGTGCCTTTAGTCCCGCCCTCATATACCCTTTGATACTTAAACCCGATCACATTTGCGCCCCAAAGAGCGTCATAACTCTTATTAGGACGATTAGGAACAACCTTTTCTTTTCTTAATTGTTGCCCCATTTCTATATAAGCGGGGCGGGCAATCATTCCCAAAATAATTAAAATAGCTAAAACAGTAACTTTTTTAGTTATTTCTTTATCTTGTTCGGGCGTTAAACTTACCAGTCCCGCCGCCTCTCTTTCCGCCATCGTTAATAAAAAAGTATCATCTAAAAAAGGTTTTGAATCTATAAAAGTTTGCAATTCTCCCGAAACCGGCCACATACCGCCGTAATCCTGACACACTTTCATATCAGAAAAAACAGGATAATGTAAAGCCACTCGATCCTCAGGAAAACTTACTTTAAAATCCCGCCCAAGATTTTGCTCCCCGGCAGGAATTCTTGCAATGGCAATCCAAGGAATAGGGGCCGGGAAAATTTCCTTCATTACATCCAGCGGCAAACAAAAAAGCATTGCATCAAAAGGCCACTTCAAATATTTTAATTGAAAATCCGGGGATAAATCTGTTGCCAGCAAAGCCCGCATGAATTCCGAATGAATAAAAAAAGTTGGCACTTCTAATTCAACTAATCGTTTACAACATAAATCAATTCCACCTACAATGGGATTTCGAGTGCAATAATTAGTTTCGGCCAAATGTAAAACCGCCGTTAATGGAATTCCATAAGTTTTTGGGTCCGCATAATTTTGAGAAGGCAAAATAATTCTTCTCGGATAAGCCTTTTTAAATTTCTCGGGCCATCTATCCGTAATTAATTGACCGTATTCTAAAAACTCAGGATCGAATTTCATTTGATTTGCTTCATCGGTTGCATTGTCTTCAAATTATTTTGTAAATAACCAACCGAAAAGTTTTTTGTTCGTTGAATTACTTCTGTTGAATATCTTGTCCGACCATTGCGATAATCGGTTGTTTTCACTCCCGCAACCCTGCTCCAATATTTTACCGCTCCGAGGGATAATTTAGACCTAGTTGCTACTAAAGTCAAGGCCATCCCTTGAGCTACCAGCATCACGGCGTAACGCCGTTGCGGACTCAAAAGGATTTTATTTAATGTTTGTCTTTGTAAATCTTTTCCGGTCATATTTTTATTTGTTAATTATTAAAAGAATTAATTAAATTTCGTTTTGTTGTTCCAGAAGGATAGAATTAATCACATTAGTTAAATGTCGCTTGCAAGTAAGACAATGAAAAGGCTCCTGCAAAGAAACAATTGATTTGGGCGTGTTATTTGAAGCCTTAGTTCTCGTAACGGAAGTTTTGCGCGAAACTTTATCTTGAATTTTTTGAACTTTCACAAAACGCTTCAAATGATAATATACATTATGATCTTTTACGTCCTTCAGGACTTGGCCCCATTCGGGGTGTTGACTAATCGCATATTTGTAAGAAGTGCCGTACTGATTGGCAATCTCTTGCAATAAGGCTTTTTGTTCCAGTGTCATTACGCTAGTTTCAATCTTTGTTTTCATAGACTATCGTTAACTATGATTGAATACCGATTCTTTGTCAAGGGGTCTTTTTAGGCGTATTTAATAACAAATAAGGGCTACGTAGGTTTCTTGATTTTCATAGGGACTTCCCCTAAGGATAATTTAGCAATTTTGCGGACTTGCATATTTGCCAACAAAAGCCTACTTTCCTCTCTTGAACGCTCAAAAAGAGCTAAGGGAAACAACAATAAACAACGATAAAATATGATAGAAGTTACTGAATCACTGGCGGGTACCGAAATTCAAAAGCGCGGTCCCGGTAGACCAAGAAAAGAAACAAACATTGTGGTTCCTGTAGATGAACCGCAAAAAAAGCGTCGGCCTCGTTTTGAATTGCCGCCGCTACCAGTCATCGGGAAAAAAGAGAAAATCGAAATCTCTGTTCCTATTGATAAGAATTCTTGGGGGCAAATTCCTCAAGGTTCCGAGCAAACCCTCAACGGATTAAAATTATATTATCTGTATGTGGATTTGGACAAATGGCCCGCCCGTCAAATCGGGGACTCGCCTAATCCTCGTTCGCATGATTCGACCGGCTGTTTAAAAACTCCGGTGGCTCACGCAATTCTGGAAACTCTTACGGAACGTCCCGAAAGTTTCTTCGCGGTTAATCGTGGAATCACGGTCTTAGCTGAAAAATTCGAAGTTAAGAACGGCACCGCCACGATTGTTATCAAAGGAGAAAATCAGGGAATTTGCGACGGCGCAACAACCGATAGTGTGATTAGCAAGGCTCAAATTTTGCTAAAGCAAAAAATCGAAAAAAATCAAGAACTTCCCGAAAATGAACGCGAAGAAATTCGCGATTATCTTAAAGAAGGAAAAGTTCGTGTCGAAATTATAATTGGCGCGACTGACCATGATTTTGTTGGTTGGGTCGTTGAAGGACGAAACAGAAGCGTCTTGGTTAAATCTTTTTCTCTTGCGGATTTTCGCGGGGCATTTGATTGGATTAAAGATATTCTGGAAGACTCGGATTCAAAATATACAGGACGGATCGCCTACGATGAAAACGCCGAAGGCTATCCTATTTTAAATATTTTAGCTCTTTTAAGTTTGTTCCATCGTGAATGGGATGATGAAAAGGGCGAAGTCCGAGCCCCAACGATTGCTTACGCTTCCAAGGGCAAATTAAGCGAACGGCTCATGAACGAAGAATTATTGCCGGGGTATAAATCCCTCGCCAAACTTCTTCCTGATATTTTAGAACTGCATGATTACGCATATTCTAATTTCAGTAAATACTACGACGAAGTTCATGAGAACAAAGCGACAAAACTTGGACGGCGCAAGGGCTTCCAGTCCCGAGCCAAGCCAACGGATGAAAAACTTACCCTGCCTTTAACGGGGGCTAAAAGCGACTACCAAATCGAAAATGGCATCCTGTTCCCATATCTGGCAAGTCTACGCGCCTTAATTCGATATACACGCGAAGGCGAAGCCGTATGGCGCAAGTCTCCATTCAAATTCTTGGATGAGAATGGCCCTCGCTTGGTTAAGCATCTGATCGCTCAACTGGAATCAGTAGGCAACTCGCCCAATGAGCTAGGCAAGGAAAAGACCGCTTATGTCGCGTTACATCGCGAAGTTCTCTACGCTCTCCACAAGGAGAATGAAAAAGAATAAATTCTTACACCAACTAAACTAACAAAGGGGCGAGGCGACTCGCCTTTTTGCTGTACAAAAAAAGACCGGTTTTATCCGGTCCTCTGTGCCTGATTTTTTATTTTAACTTACCTAGAACGTAATTGCGGAATCACGCCCCAAGATTCGCTCCTGCTCCAGTCCACTTCTATTTTTGAGGGTTTTCGTCCCAACAGCAAGGCCAAAGCTTCTTTAGCCGCCGCCTGTTCCTCACGTTCCGTCTTATTTGTTGCGTGTTTCGTATTATCTGCTACTGCCGCGACGAGTCGGTTCAAAACTCGTATTGCCTCTAACGTTTCGCTGTTCTGCATAACTACTCATTATCCTTCTTTAGTTGGCTCGATCCAAGCCCTTTTCCACTAGGGTTTAAGCGGGTCAACGGGCTTGTCTCTGATATAATCCTAAGGGATTTCCCGAAAATAAGAAAGGACTAAATTTCATGAAATTAAAACTTTTCCTCTTGACAGACTATTCCCCCCGTAATTTCTTGATGATATCGAAGTATTTACCATTCCCCACGATATTTAAAACATTAATGATAATATTAATGTCTTCTTTAGAAAGTTGGACGGCTTTTGTATGATCTTCGGCGGCAACAACTTTAGGAGCTTCAATTTTTGGTTCTTGAACTTCTATATGCGCCCACACATGTTTTTCGGCTTTCTTTTCCATAATTTATATATTTTACACTATTTTATGACTGTCCAGCAAAGGTTTATAGACTTCGTAACATAGTTCATTAGCTAAGTTTTCATCAAACTCAGTATTAAAATTTCTATTATCATACGCATTAACTAATAATTCTTCCCATCGGGCGGCAAACGCGTTTAATTCTTCTTTGGTATAAAATTGAGGACGAGTTTTTATATCTAATAATTTTTCTCCAATAATAACATTTATCTCCATTACGTTTACAGGAAAAAAACCCTCGCCAAAATAAACCGTCCCGGCCCAAGCCAAACGAATTAATTGGATAAAATTTTTGGGGCTAAAACCATAGGTATCAACGGCTTCCTTGCGTTTGCCGCCCAATTTTCCGGTCCTTTCCCCATTAGCGAGCCTCAATTCGCTCTGCATATACCCCCTAAGCACGTTAAAAAGCTTCGTGGATGACACTAAACTTACCCGATGATGCCGCACCTTGGCCCAAATGGGGTCTAAAAGTTCCCACTTGTTATTATACAAAGCTTCGATCATTTGAGTATTCCCTGATCGTAGCAATCTTAAAGCATTTCTAAACTCAATATAAACTTTGTCTTCTTGAGTATTTTGATTTTGCTTCATTTCATTTTTATCTAAACCAATAATGGAAGCAATATCGGTATCAACATAAACCCCGCGCTCATCTCGATCACTAGCGGGAGTGTTCAAACCGTACGAATGACTACCGCCAAGGTAACTGCATATAATCTTCATAATTTATTTATACCAACGCACATAATCTACGCGTGCTCCGTCTTTTAATCGTACCCCATCTCCATATCCTATCTCAAAACCATCCGTCCTTAATTTAACCAAAACCTCAGAATATTCATTAGAAATAGGAAAAATATCGGGGTCCAATCCTATACCAAATAATCCTAATTTCGCCGCTTTTCTGCATTCAGCAATTATTTCATTATAAATCTTATAAATTAAAGCAGAATCAAGGTTTTCCTTCTTCTTTTTTTCTATTTCTGCTTTGCTTTTTTTAGAAATTTCTCGTAATTCTTCAATTAATTTCATATTTTTTCAAAACCGGGGCAACCGCCGAACCTATTTTTCGCACGCCAAACTTCTCCGTTACACCATTCGGTTTGTTTATTTAATTTGGAACACCAGCCAATTTTAATCTCGGGGCGGGTTTCTTTCCAATTTTTACAATTAATACAATAAATTTTATCTTTCACTTAACTTTTCATTATTTTCCCAATATTTATTCCGAGCCCGATTAATTTTTGCCTCTAATTCCTGATAAGCTGAATCGTATTTTTGTTTTTGTCTAGTTAGAAAAACATCGATATCTTCCAAATTTTTAAATTTCTTAGCAAATTCAACCATTTCATCGAAACTACCCAAAACAGGATGATCTAATTTTAAATCAGATTTTTTACGCGGGGAAAAAGCAAAAAATTTTTCTAATATATGCCATACCCCATAACGTTTATATTCTATGCAATAAAAAGGGTCTGACCTATCCTCAAGATAAGGACGCACCCGGATTCTAAATGGCTCCGGTTCCGAAGTAACTCCCGGTGTCCCGTCGAACATTCCCAAAAATCCTTTAATTAATTTAATCATTTAATTTCACTTTCTCAATTTCCTTCCGACAAACTTCCAAAGCGTTCTCTATCTTAGTATTTCGATCATGAACGATTGCCGCTTCTTTTAAAGAATCTAAAGCGGGCGTTCCATAAGCCGTACATTCAGCGTAATAATATTTAGAGCCGCCGTTATCTCCCGGCTGACTAGTAATAATTGGGTCATCAATATGAATTTGATAAGTTTTGCCGACTTCTAAATGATAAATTAACAAACGCACCGCATTATTAACTGCTTCTCGTTTAGCGTATGCTTCTTCTGAATTATTACTTTGGCCGGTAAATGTTTGGTATGGCATAATTATTCTTTATTATCTAAATATTTTAGGTATCCAGAATCATAATAAGCTGGAAAATAAGTTCCGTCTGTATGGGATTGCGGCCCAATAGGTATAAAAATAGGAGTCGCTTCGGCGGGAGATTTGGAAAGCGGCGGCAAATTCGCATATTTAACATTATTTTTCCAATAAACATGATAATCATTATGTTCGTCAACAATAGAAAACAATCTACAAAATAATTTTTTATTCATAATTATAATTTAAAAAATGTTTCCGGCGTCACGATCCAATCTTCGGTTGGTTCGTATTGCCAGTATTTAATATTAAACGATTCTTTGTAAATTTTATTACCGTCCCGAATAACAGCGCGATTTGAAAACCTATCTTTGTGCAACATAATTGTCCTTTCTAAATCATGAATAGCTAAAACAAAAATCTCATAATTATGAGGGCATCCACGATCTGCCCAAGGATGATCTTTAGCCCATGTATTAGCATAAAAATCTATAAAAACAGCCCCGCGCCCAAGGGTTTTAAATCTCCACAAAGACTCAAAACTCAAATCAACCAACAAAGCTTTTAAAGGGTCTGTTAAATGAGGATTATATAAATAAACATAAGCCTTATCTAAATGTTTTTTAGGAACTCTTTCCCCCTTATAAGCAAATCCGCAACAGGACATTGTAACAGAAAATCCTAATAAGGATAATCCTACTACTACTTTTTTAATTGGTTCGTCTATATGGTCTTCTAATAAGTTAGTCATATTTTCTCGTTTTCAAATACATTAAACTCACACCCACACTTCGGACACTTTACATGATAGTGTTTGCTTTCGCAAACGAAACATTCAAATAGCAATAGGAATTCGGTATTTTGGTATAAACATTTCTTCGATGGATTTGGACAATGAAACTTGATTTTTATCATACTCTAAATCATAAACTATTTGGTCTAAATCTAACCCGCTCACATAATGATGCGGGGCGGCTTTCTCGGAGGGAAGAAAATGTTCGTATCGAATCGCCTCGCTCCGTTGTGTAATTAAATTCCGAATTGCTTTCTTGGCCTGCCAGAATTTCTTGATACAAGGAACGGAATTCCCGTAAATCCTTGCTGATGAATCCTTTAGCCATTTATTAAATAAAGTTTGGGTTGACCAGCAAAACGCAAAATAAGGGGCCGAATCTCCATTCATCCAAATCAAACGGCCATTTGTTGCTTTTAAATTCCACAAACTATAATATTGACATAAAACTTCATTTCTATCTTGCGAACTGAAGCCGACTGCAATAGTTTCTCCGATTGAGTGTAAAATTATATCTACCATATGAAAAAATCTAAAATTAAAACAAGAATTTTATTACCTAGTTATTCTGTTGTATCCAGAATACATAAAAAATTAAAAGGGCGGGGGAGTTATCAACGAAAACCAAAGTTTAGGGACTCACATAACCCTCTTGATACCACCGGGAATAGGCAAGAACCGGCTTCTTGACGGCCTTTGGGCGTTCCTCCACAAGCCCCCGACAATGCGCCCGATCATGCTCATGACACGAAATCGAATATCCGCGCCGGTCGAAACAATTTATATTATCAAATTTAGTAGGCAAACACCCGTAATTTTGAATTTGATCTGCTTCTTCGGTAATTCCTTCGTTAAATGGACAAGTAATACATTTATTCATAATTAATCACGTTCTATATCAGGATGCTCTAACAATCTTTCGTTTTCCTCTCTCAAAGCAGCGTTCTCTTTAGTTAATCTTTCTATTTCTCTTTGGGGACTAACATATTCTGTCTTGGGATTATGGCGGCAACTAATAAATTTCTTGCACAACTCAAGCTCTACCGCCGAATCCCGTTTGGGCGGCTCATACCCCTCAGGAAGCGTTTTATACAATTCCTCGTCATCCAGCCAGCACCGATCATCGCCCCGTTGATCCCGATGTTTCCGAATGGCTTGTTCATAAATTTCTTTATTCACAATATGTTATCCAATAATTGAATAGTTTGATTTAACGTATAAAGAATATTAGTAAGGTCTGCATGTACGATTTTTAACACATTTCTCAATTTTGCTACTTCTCTTAGAGATTTATCTGTTTTCTTAACATGTTTTTTCATGATTCTAAAAATTCCTCCAATTCTTCTAAAATCGCATCCTTATCTTCTTCTTCAATATTATCCCACCAATCATCAAATCCTTTATAACCAGTTAAAAAATTAATAATTTCCAAAGGAGTTTTCATAATTTATATAATTTTAACACCGGAGGGCCAGCATGTTCCGCCACCACTTCTAAAAATAAATCTCTCTCCGAAGCTATCTCAACTGCTTCACTATATTTCATAATCCCCAACTGATCATTATTTTCATCGACCAGCCTAATATCCGCATTATTTGTAAGTAAATCAATCGCTTTTTCTGTTTTTGTGATATTTTTTTGAATTGTTGGATTCAGAGCCGCTTGACACATAAGTAAAACCGTTTCATCATGGGGTCTAAACTTTACTCCTAAACTTGTTAGATTATTATAAAATTCTATAATATCTTTTAAAGTTTGTTCTAACCTTTTACGTTTTTTATGATTAGGCATATTTACCGAATAAATTCCAAATCTATTCCATGTTTTATATTTTTACAAATTTGACATTGAAAATCCGCCACGCCCCATGTTCCTAATTCCTGATCACTAATGCAACTCATTTCATTATTACAACATAATAATAAAGGATGAATTTCATCTTTTAAAATTTCTTCTTCCAAAGAGGGCGCGTGTCCCCACTTGTCTACGTTCTCGTTCTCAAAGTCTTCCCAACTGAAATGAGCCTTGCACTTGAGACAGTCCACGCCCGTTTTCTCATGATGGGCGCGATTATCAACCCCAATACTGATCACTTGCCCGCAGTCAGGACAAGCCCAATGCCGACGCATCCAGAAAGGCTTCATTTGCAATATGCGGCTGTAGTTATAATTAAAAGAATTAAAAACACACCCCACCAAAAAATATCCATTTTACTTATTTTGGATTGCGGAAAACAAGAGTCTACATCCTGTGACCAACAATCATAACAAACCGGCGAATCATTTGTTGATTCATACTCTTTGTTACAATCAATACAAATTTTCATGAATCCTTTTTAGTCCTAATATCTGTTATTTACTAAATTCAAGTTTTCTAATCGCTACATGTTCTTCTTTACGTTGAGGCGAACTGAGCTTACGAATCACCGAGGGCGTAAGTTCGGACAAGTCCGAGGGCTCACCTTTGGCAATGATCACCCCGTAAGCGGCATCCACTCTTAACGTTACATCGGGCTCAAAAACTTCATTTAATTGTTTTAAAGTAACATTAATGAATTTTGATTTATTTCTACTTCCTTTTCGGCGCGGCATAATATTTATTTAGTTAAATTCTTACTTAGATAATTCATCCCCTCATCCGTAATCCTTCGCCCGTTCTCAACGTCGATCAAATCATGAGCTAAAAGCGTGCGCTCAAAGTCTCGTTGCGCCGACGCTGTAAATCCAGATTTCGCGGCCAGCCTCGTTAGGCTCGCGTTCCGTGATTTAGCAATAGAATGCAAAATTTGCACTTCCAATTCCGTTAATCCATATTGATAGACGTTTAATATGTTAATCAATTCCTTTGCGCCTGTCAAATCCAAGGTAGTTTTTCCTACATTTCCACAGTAATCAGCCGCTTCCTGTCCTAAGGTAATAGCTGAACGGGCATTCGATCTAACGTGCTGAACCAGATAATTCAGGACTTCGGACGGCAACCTAATCCCGGTCGCGCCCCGTTCAACAATCGCCGCCAACTCTGGCAATGTATAATCCACCAAAGTAATTTCCTTTAAACGGTTTCGCAAAGGAGTTAATACTTTTTGACTCTCGGTTGTCGCCGCCAAAAAAGTAAATTGTCGAAAATCAATATCAAAAGTAGACCCACCGTAACGAATTGTGTTTCGATGATTAACATTATTAGCCAAAATAGGAAGAAGAAATTCCGCCACCGATTTCTTCAGCGTGTGAATCTCATCCAAAATTAAAGTAACATCTTTATTAATAGCGTATCTTAATAAAATGCAATCGAAAAAATAATCAATAGATTCTATAGTTTCAGCGTGAATTTCATACGCGGGTTTTTTTAATTTCTCCGCAATCGCCGCGCATAACATACTCTTGCCCTGTCCTCTAGGGGCTAAGAATAAAATATTACGATGAATGCTTGTTCTTTTAAAAGTCGTATAGTAATGAGACAAAAGCTTGCGGGCTTTCGCCTGTCCAATACAACTTGCCGAATAATGGTCTTTCATGTGACTCCCTACACGCTAACAGCTTTGCGCCGGATCGTCAAGCCCTTCTCTACGATATTCTATGACAAAATATGTTTACTTGGATTTACGGCGCTTTTTGACCGGTTTCTGAAGTTGAGCCAAAAATTCCTGCCTATTTTTTACACCCATTACTTTATATAGTTTTTTTTCTAATGCAATAATGGCGGCTTCTTCAAAATCAGCTTTTTTAATTAAATATTCTAATTTTTGAATTAATTCCTCGGATTTTTTTTCGTAATTGGCTTTAATCGGCCCTTCATCCAATTTATCCATTTCCGCCAACACTTTATCTACTTGGTCTTTCCAAAAATCGACACTTTTACTAATTAAATTCGCTTCCTCATCTAATTGTTTACATAGTTTGTTTTTTTCTTTTTCTGTCATAAAATTTTTGTTTTCCGTCCAACCGAAGCAGAAAATTTGTCTTCTAAATCCCAAGTTTCTTGTAATTCTTTAGAATATTTTGGTTTTAAATCATTCCAATCAATCGCATCGTAATTTTCATTAAACTTCTTAATATTTACGGGTCGATACTTATCCCCCTTCCCGGCTCCATGCTTATTTGGCAGTTTTTCACTCATAATTGGGCCTTAGTCCATTGATGGGCTAATACGAATTACATCGTTGGGATTATCATGCGTTGAAGCTTCGAAAATTTGAGATTCGTCTTCTAATGCAACTAATTGATGCGGAACGCCCCGAGACAAATGAACTATATCTCCCTTTTTAATAATTTGATGGACGACATTCCCCTTGTTATCATAATAAAAAAATTCGAAAGACCCCGCAAAACAAAACCATGTCTCATGTTTATTTCTATGAAAATGATCACTGGAATAATTTCCTCTTTGGGAATAATAAAGAATTTTCGCGCAATACCTATCATTAGAAATGATAATTCGTTCTTCTCCCCATGTTTTTACAATTATTGATAAATAAGCAAACATCGGGGCGAAAAAATCACCTAAAGTAGTTATATCTATACTACGAATTTTATCACATTCTTTCATGCTATTAAATTATTAATTATTCTTAGTTGTTCTAAAGTTAAATTCTTTTTGTTGTGGCCGTATTCAAAAGAATGCCAAATTTTCTCACAAATTTTCCCGCATTCTAGTTTGTCTTGATATTCTTGCTCATTTAAATATAAAGCGTGACGCGGACTATATTCATTCTGTTCACGCCAGTTTTCCAAATAAAAAGACATAGTGGGCCACCAAGTTTCATGTTTTTGATATTTTACTTTAAATAATTTTCTTCCCACCGATTCTACCACAACATCATAATATTTTAATGGGTCTGTATTACGATATCCGCATTCTACTAAAAACAAAACATCGCCAACTTTAGGTTTGGGCCTCATGGACAAATCATCTCCTTTAAAGCTGTATCTAAAATATAACGCGGCACCCACTTTAATTCATGCCGCACTTTCTCCATACAAGTTTGCGTAAATTCTTGATATGCGCCCTGATAAGGATTCTCTAAATAACAAATTTCGGGTTTCTTTTTTAAATAAAAGGCTATTTTCCCAGACAACTCATTAAAAGAATAAGAAACTCCAGACCCGGCATTATAAATTCCATTCGCCTGCGTCTCCATACAATTTAAAATCAAAGAAATCAAATCCCCTATATAAAACCAATCTCGTTTTTGGTTCCCATCCTTAAATAAATGACAACGTTCATATCGAGTATATTGTTCAATTATTTGATAAATCATAGACGCCGATTTAAATTTACCCCCCTCATTCAAACCATAAATATTAGAAAATCGAAGCCCACAAACCGGCAATCCAGTCATTTTATGGAAATTCGCTGCCAAATTCTCTAATTGTACTTTAGAAAATCCATAGACGTTGACCGGGGCTAATTTATCTTCTTCCTCTAAAATAGTATCTCTTTTCCCGTAAACAGCGCACGAAGAAGCAAAAAGCACCGGAGCTTTAGCATGTTCCGCAAGAATTAAAGCATTCCTAAAGCCTTCCACGTTAGTATAAATCATTTCTTTTTGATTCGTAACCGTAGTATCAGTAATAGAAGCTAAATGAATAACATAATCCCATTTTATCCCAGAAAAATAAGTCAAAACAATAGGATTTGACATATCAAACGCCGCGATTTCGCCCTTAAAGCCCTGTAAATTTTTATAATCACCAGAAGAAAAATCATCTATTCCAACAATGTAAGCATCAGGATATTTAACTTGCAAAGCGAGCGCGAGATTACTTCCTATAAACCCCGCCGCCCCCGTAATTAATATATTCTTCATCTATTTATTTAATATATTATTTAAAGCCTCTTGAAGCAAGTAATAAACGTTTTTATTTTTACGCGGAAAGTTTTCCACGCGCCCTTCCTTCCAAGTTTTTGCGTTATTTCGCCCCGTACCGCTCATAATTACGTTATAGGAACCTTTTTTACTTTGGGTTTCGCGGGACGTAATTCCATCATTAACAATTTTGATTTTGGCTAAAGTGGACTTTTTGCCGGTTCGGGCGGAATGTAAATCAATATTAATAATTAACATGGTTATTTATATTGAGCGGTATATGTAAAACCTCCATTAAAATTAATAATAAAACTCAATAATCTATCTGGAGTATAATATTTTAGAACCTCCAAATATTCTTCTTTCATTCTGTAAAAAACTGATCCATCTATGTAGAAATTCGGCATATTTTTATGTGGATTTTTCCTATGATCAACATCCATGCCCCAAATTAAATGTTCTCTAGTAGTAGTATTATCATAATAATGCCGAATAAAAAAATCATAAACCAAAGACTGAAATTGCTCAATGATTTCGCAAACATATATATCTTTGACCGCAATTTTCAAATCTTTTTTTGATTCTTCTTCGCTATAAAAAGATACATGATAAAAACCACCCTGATTATAAGTTTCTATAATTTTATCCCAAAAAGATTTATTAAATTTTGTATTACCAAATATTTCTTCTGTCGTTTCAATTTTTCTCATAGGAATCCCATATCTCTCCGAAATCAAATTGCCCCCAATATTTCCATCATTAACTTCGGGAGCCGAAACATTACCGCCTGAACTACCGTCATAAACGTACATATTTAGAACGTCTTTTTCATCATATTCGTAAAAAGGTTTTAATTGTGGCATAATTTTATATTTTTAAAATGAACTAGTTGTATGCTTATCATGATGATCTAATTGAATTAAAGCTTTATTATCCATAATCACCATTAAATCTTCGAACGCAACCGGCGCGAAATCAAAATTATCCACTCCTACATCACACCTTTTATGCCGGGGCCAATCAGGATTAGATTTTTTATCGCTGCCATGACTATGACCACTAAAGCAAACCGCGTTTTTTTGCATAAAGTCCCAAACACGAAATGCAAAATGCGAAGCCACAAAAGGAGTAGAATTAATCCAACCTTTAATATAATCGCCCACAAAAGTTACTTTTTCTTTGCCGTTTTGATCATAATAAATTGTTGGATAAACTTCAACATCATCCCGACCAAATAAATCGCTAACCAATCTTCGATATGCCTGTTTTGTCCCCGAATTATGATTGCCCCAAAGCAAATAAATATGACCATTTAATTGATTTACATATTTATAAAATAATTCTTCATTCGCCTCAAAAAGAAAATCGCCGCAATGAATGACTTTATCTTGGGGGCGTACTTTATTATTATGACGTTTAATTAGTTCAGGGTCATGCTCCGTTAAAGAAGTGAATCCTCGTTTTTCCGGGGCCTTGGAATGATTATAATGAGTGTCGCTGGTTAGAAAAACCCGACTCGCCTCAGAAGATTTAAATTTAAATTCTTTTAACATTTTTTTATTTAAATAATTCAGGAAATGTATTTTTAAAAGCCTCAGGATGATTTTTTATAAATTTACGAGCATCTTCTCTCAAACAATCAGAACAAAAAAGCCATCCTCCACATAATCTTTCGTTTTTGCACTTACGAGTCTTACATTTCATACTACTTTTCTTCCATGCGTCAACACAATTTCCTTACCACCAACATTTTCCTTCCAATTCTTACTCCAAGGGCCGCGAAACGTCAAGACCCAAGTTTGTCCATGAGAAAATACCTGATGAAATGTATCTCGTCTAGTAATAATTGGGCGCAAACTCGATACATGATATTGAATTCGCCAATCCAAATGTCTTTCCTCTAGTTTTCCCTTTAACACCCAACTTATACTATTAAAAGCGTGACTATGATATACTTCGCGGGTTCCATGCTCAAATCTCAATAAAGCTATTGAAAACAACCATTTCGCTTCAATCAACCAATATCCCCAAACATGCGACTGTTCCCCGCCATCCTTGCTTTTATAAAATAATCTAACATTAGTTAACATTTTAAAATAACAAAGCCCATACCACAGGGACAATAGAAAAATTCCCCACTGATCATTAAACCAAGAAGAATACATCCAAAAAGGCTGTCCTAACAGCCCTATCGCGCTCCCAATTTTAAATCTTTTTTCAGAAATAAAATGAATTGCTAAAACACTACAAAAAAATATTATTAATTGATCAAATTTCATTTATCGTTGAATAAATTGCTCCGTCCACATTTACAAAATTAATTTCATCAAATCCTTCGCCCAACATAGGAGCGACTAATTCTCGCTGAAACCTTTCGATAATTTCATTTGGCACAACCCGCTCTCGTTTAGCATTTCGTTCCTTACAAATTTCCATCGGCACGTTAAAATAATATCCAACAATTTTTGCCTCATATCGTTTACCAATATCAATAAATATTTTGCGAGCCTTGGGCGTTTTCGAAATAGCATCAATTATAATATCCTGATGACCATGCTTCAAGAAATATTCCACATTCCATTCTAAAACTTGGAAAACCTGTCTCGAAACAGTTTGGTCTGTCTCTCCTTCTCCAATCACACCCCGAAACGCATCAGAAGATAAATAAATAATATCTTTTTCACCGCCCTGATATTCCTGTAAATTATAAGCAAACGTACTTTTACCGCTGGATACGTTACCGATTAATATATGTAAAACAGGACGAAATAATTCCGGCAAACTCATATTTACTTTAAAACTTCAGAATCCGCTGAAATTGCAATCGAACACTCGCTATCATCACATTCCGGCCCAAACATTTGTTCATAAAAATCATCATTATCAAATTCTTTAAAAAAATCATACATTTTATTATGTATTGACTTATATTGATCTTTCTTTTCTCCATAACCATCGAACTCATCGCCGTTACAAAAAGTTAAAGTCATACTGTCATAATATAAAGACCAATATTCCGGCTCACCATCATTAAAAGCATAATTATTAATTCGAATCTCAATAGAAGCTATTCCCTGTTCCTGCATCAATTTCTTAACTTCTTGCTTAAAAAGAGTTTTTGCCTCATCCTGAATTACTTGAATTTGAGCATTTAACTCACTAATCTTAATTTTGATTTCACTAATTTCCATATTTTACTCCTTAATATACAATTCGGGCAACCCCGCCTCATTTAATAAATAAACCTTATCTTCAACGGGGTCGCGAAAACCGCACCCATCATTGCTTTCGGTAAAAAATACTTCCGCCCATTTATCTCGGGCTTCCCGCGCCTTATCTTTTAAAGGCAATAATTCCTGCTGCTCCCTATCATAAACCGCCACATATTGAACACTTACATCATAACCTTCGTCGTTATATTCTGAATTATATTGCACCAAAACCGTAGTAGCGGTCGATGGATAATAATTCTTAATATATTCGCGAATTTCAGCTAAATCGCTTTTGCTCTTATTAATCGACGCGCCGAAACGCCCCAATAACTCTTTTACTTCTTCTGCTTTTAATTTTCGATATGACATAAATTAATCTAAAGTTTGTGGAGGCCAACGAAATTTTGGCGCATCTGCCGGTTCAGGAATTATCACAGGCTCTACAGGATGATCAATCCATTTTCGACTTCCATCCACCGTAACATCTTCTATTTTTTTAGGCAATTTATTTATTCGTCTTTCTTCAATTTTCTTAAAACTCGGAGGATGCCCATGCCCGTTCTGCATCCAATCTTCGTAAGTCATACTTTCAGCATAATCTTGAGGCGTAGGAATATATTTTCCGCCGAAATCTTCTAGAATATGTTGCTCTCCAATATCCCGCACCGAATATGTTCTCCCGGCGCTATTTTGCCTAACCGTCCCGAATATTTTTTCCAAAATAAATAAAAACCAAGAATTATGAGTCAAAAATCTGTGCCGATTATCCGACACAACACTTTTAGAACTATCAAGTAAATTATGAATGTCGATATAATCCTCTGGTTTTCCACCGAATTTCCGCGCCGAACTCTCTGCATGTATCCAAGGTTTAGCCATATTTATTTTTGATTAACAAACTTTACTACTCTTTCTTTCAAATCCTGCAAACCGCAAGTGCAAATTTCACAATTTTCTATTTCACAATCTCTCTTATGAGTTTTGAATTGATACAACTCTTTTAACAAACTTTTAGCTTTTATAAGAGCGTCTTCTAAATCAGAAACTCTTTCATAATAAAGACCCATTTTATTCTTGAGTTAAAATTACTTGAGCCCCAACCGAAAGAATTTCCCAACGACCCGAAAGCCTGTTGTTTTTTCGTCTCGTTTCTTCAGAATCCCACGATACACAATGCTTACCTAAATCATGATGCGTACTTTTAGCAACTTGGACTACTGTGCCAACTGTATTAGCAGTAAAAAGAACAATAAAATCATGATCGCTCTCATCCTGATATCTTTCTAAAACAGGATATTTGGTTTTTGGTTGTATTTGTAATTCACTTTTCATAGATAATTTTTATTCACTAATCTCCAATACTTACTATTAATCACAATCTCGCCACTGTCAATTTTTCTTAAAACCGCAATCACTTCTTCCAAACTATTATAAACCCATTCCTTTTTAAAATATGAACAGAGCCAAAGAGGGAGATTTTTATACCCGCCCTCGACAACCAGAAAAACCGGCTTATTTGCGCGTTTACTGGTTATAATTTCATCAATCGTCCCGAATGTCGGAAGCTTGGGATTTAAAACCCCCACTAAAAAATCAGAAATATCACACAAATATAAATCTCGACTCCGAATTTTTTTCATTTGTTCGTGCGCGAAATCATAATCCCCGTTCTGAAGGGCGGCTTTAATTTGATCCTGAAAATTCTTATCTTCTACTTCATAATTTAAAAAAACATGATCTAAGGGAGAAAAAGTAATAATTCCCATATCTTGGACCTTTTCAGAAAAATCCTCTCTCCATTGCCTCGCGTTATTAAAGCAACCATATTCTAGCTGCCCGATCATATAACAACGAGTTTTATACAATAGATTCATTTCGCCTTTAATAATTCCACCGGATGAACAGCCACTTTTTGACTTCCCGCCCCACCCGCATAATCAACAAAATAAATCGTTCCATTAGTCTCACGAATAATAAAATAATATACTTCACCGGGAATATTAACAATTTCCCCTTGAGGAAAAGCATCACGAACTGCCTGATGCGCCGTATTCGCGTTACACCCCACAAATAAAATCAAAGCAATAATTAATAATAAACTATTCTTCATTAACTAATTCCTCCAGTCTTTCCACGAAATCCTGAATTCGTCCCAATTTTTTTCGATATTCCTCTTTGTTAATAACGTGTGTGTTCATGTCCATCCAGAACACCGTATCCCGAATGTTTTTGATTTGGGATTTAACTTCGGCCAAATCAATTTCTTTAGTTTGCATTTTAAGAAGGGGCTCGCGCCCCATTTTTTACTTATTCACCAACACCGGAACCTTCCAATTGCGCCAGAAATCACAGAACTGATTATAACTATCTGGGCTAATACCCAAAAGCTCCCAAGAATCCGCCCCATCCCATCGAACTAACAAATCACCCTCCTTCACAACAACACCCACAATAGCGTCTAGGTCAATAATTCTCACAACGCCGCCGTCCTTATTTTCGTAATATCTTTTCATAATTTTGTCTTTTAGCAAATAGTTAACAATCCTAAATTTAATTTCAGTTAAGGTTATCACAAATCCGTATCATTCTCAAAATCTCGCGAGCGTTCTTTTTTTGATTTAGCTGTAATACGTTCGTCAATTGGAATAACTTCAAACCGATACAATTCACAATCTCCATCATTATTTGCATAATAACGAATACTCAATTGTTTTTCAGCGTGCCCCAACTCTCTCTCGGTTAAAAAAGAACCATCTGATCCACAATCACAACCCCACTCCCAAATAACCCCATAAACACGGCCCTTTCTCACTCGTCGCCCGGATTTTAGATTCTCAATTTGATATAACACTGTCATTCCTTTAATATTAACTCTATCCCAAAACTAAGTCAATGAATTTTCCGCGTCTTCCACGCTGATTTCTTCACTATCCAGTTGTTCTGATTCGGCTAATAAGAATTTCTGGCTCTTGAGTTTTAAGCCAACAAAACCACCAATACGCTTAGATAAAACAACGCCTTCATCTGGTAATCGGCCCTGACAATAAATACAATCCTTTTCTAAATAGTTTTCAATTAATTTATTTAAAAAGTTTTCGTGCCAATCACTTCCAACAGCAACATCCAATTCAGGATATAAATCCTTGGCGCGACCAATATAATATACCGGCACATGCTTCAATCCAAATTTATTACAATAATCCAAAACCTGTTGCAAAGAAAATTCATAAACTTGTCCATCGACGCTAGTATATGTAATTCTAAATACATAAAAATCACATTGATTTTCCGCACACCCATAATCATAAGCGCCCTTTTTGCACTTCTGTATAGCTCCACCCGTAGGGGTAAAACCCACAACTTCACCATAACAAGAAATACCGTTTTGCAAACATTCTTGATATTTTTTGCCAACCAATTCCCAAACGTTCGCATCATAAAAATCATTGGTTTTTTGATCTGCAAATTCATTTTTAATAACTCGCCTGCTAGAAACAACTAGGCCATATTCGCTTTCGATAATTTTAGCACCAAAAAACTTCGCGATTTTATCAGTCATTGATAATTTGCGTTTTACGCCCACTTTAGCAATAACCCCGTTTGCGCCATGCCACTTGCTGGTAATTTCAATCCAATCTTCAGGATGAATTGTATTAATCTCGCGCTTAAGATGGCGATAATCAGGGCTCAACCTGAATTGGTTGTCCACCAATCGGCTTTCCCGTTTAACCCGGCTTTTAGGGCCATTAGGAGCGCCCGCCACCTTTTGATTACCCGGAACATACTTCTCAACAAATAATAAATCACCAATAGAATCAAATTCTTTATTTAAATCTGCTTCTGTTACTTGGTATTTAATTTTTTGAGTCTTAAGCCAATCGTTGAACTCAAAAACAGGATGCAAATATCCTTCACTCAAAATAGAGCGCAAGCGTGTTGCCTTAACTCGGCACTTGACGCTAAAGAATCCCTTTTTGGTCTTATCTTGGTTTAATTCCGGGTCGGAATAACCATTAATATAAGATAGAAAATCTTTGTTTATCTTACATTCAAGAGGAAAATAGATATAAAGGCCCCCAACAACAGCATCCTTGCCCGTTATAATTACTTGGCCCTCAACAGTAACTAAAGAAAGCCGGTCTGCGCTCGGATGAGCGCGTAATTCCGGCATTTTAACAATTTTACTTAAATAATTTAAATTTGTAGATTTTACCTGTAGCATGAATTAATCATACTACAGATTTATTTTTAATACAAGAAAATTATTACTCCCTGCTTTTGTGGTATTTTTCTATCTTATTTTTTTCTTCTAAAAGCTTTTTCCGCGCCCGATCCAAACTCATGCATGACCATCCATACATACCCCACAATGACTGTCCGGGGTAATATTCCCCCGCCTCATACTTATATCCATTCGTTTCAAACGCCTTTTTAATCAAAGGAATCACTACTTCATATTCAGTTAAAAGAAAACTTTTTGTTTTGGTAATTTTAATTGGCTTGGTTCTTTTATAGATATAAAATTTACCTTTTTTCTCAATTTGTTCGTAAGTGTAGCCGGATTCTTCGAACTGCTTTTCTAAAACTTTCATATAAATAAAGAAGGGGTCTTTCGACCCCCGTTACTGATTCGCTTCTTTGCCTTTATGGAAGCTCAACCAAAATATTCTTGACTTGTCCGGGTTGATTCAACGTCAAAACCGGTGTTTCCGAAGACAAACCAATCATGTTGGTTGCCTGAAGATAAACTCTAGTATTATTTTTACGATTTATAGTAAAACTAGCCGAAAGACTAGTCGTAAAATGATTCGTAAGAGTGTTTTGTCCCTGAGTAATAGATACGTAGTATCCCTTTACCCCGTCAGTCGCCGGATTCGCCGCCCAATTTAAACTAATCAACCATTGATTATTATTAACTAAAGTTAAACTAGAAGCAAGCAAAATCGGTCCAGCAGGAGGGCCGCTTAAAAATTGATACGGCAAAGTGGCAGAAGGAATTGACTCCAAACCGTTCGTACTAAACGCAGTTACAAACAAAGTATAATCTCTGCCCGCAACAAGATTTGTTAAACTATGTTGCAAATTCGTGCCAACATTTATCATATTAGTTGTTGTCCCGTTGACAAAAAACACATGATATTCCTTAACCCCTTCATCGGCGGGATTCGCGTCCCATTTTAATGTTGCCGCCTGAGTTGATAACGATAAAGCGACCGCCGCCGCAAATACCCCAATAATTTTTCCAATATTTTTAATGATTTGTTCCATATTATACTATTCTATTTACACTATTTCTCGCAACCCATTCATATTCCGCTATTTCGGAAACTCTGTCAACTATCTTTTTTTTGTCCGCCGCATACAACCCCGCCGAAGAAAACGAAGTCAACTCCAACAGCCAATAATCCCCATCGGCATCCTGACATATATCTACACAAAAAACCGAGTCTGGAAAATATTTAACATTCAAAACTTCCTCGCATAACGCTATAGCCCCAAACGGGGCGCTAGGAATTAATGTTTTTTGACCCTGAAACATATACGTTGAAGAAGCTATAATTTCACCCCGATTATATTTTGAGCACACAAACCGCCATTCTCCCGTAACAATTTTAGGAGTTGATACAATAACTATGTCCTCGTCCTTGGCGCTACAAGCAACTGCATTATTCCAAAAACGATCAAAATCCTGTAAATCTAATAATTGCCCCGAGAATGGTTTGTCTCCTGAATCCGGCCTGATAAAAATCAAGGCTTCTTTACCAAATTCGCAATAAATTTCAAATTTATTTTCTTGTAACTCTTTAACTCTAAAAAACTTACGCCTATCATTAAATAAAAATTTATCTAAATCAGAATAATAAGCAGAACAATAATATTTCTCCCATGAATTATAAGCGATAGGAAAACAATTTTGGGGCAATCTATTTCTAATGTTTTTAGTCATTTGAATAGAACCTTGGACAATTACGCAATCCCCTTCATTATATCCACTAGGATCAAAATCGAAATGATTATGACGGCCAATAACAAAACATTCTCGTCCGCTATCGCGAACATTTTTAATTAAATCGCGATAATCCTCGGAATCTGTAAAATTCTCAATGATCCATTTACATTTCATTTCAACAAACTCCTAACCCTCATTAATATTTTCCCTAAATTATTTTCTCCCGCGTTAGTCTTAACATCATACCCCCAAATTTTATCGCCCCAATGATTTGTTTCCTCTAAATACCTATCACCCGTTGCCAACAATTTTTCTTTTAAACCAGAGTTTTCATTAAATTTCTGTAAATTAAACCAAAACATAAAATCAAATTTTACTGTTTCCCAATCGTCTCGTAATTTTATGGTTCGACCTAACTTCTTGGCTTCGGCGGGTTTTAAATCAATAAATTTTTTCTGATCGTCTTCATCCAAAGACTTCGCCGCCATGAAAGCATTTTCTACATAATGAAACTCAAATCCATTATAACTAATCGGATAAAAACAAGGCCAAAAATTACTCAAAAACCGATAATCACCAAAAAATCCCTTGATCCATTTATCATTATGTTCGGCGTAATTCTTCCAGTCGCCAAATTTATAAGGAGGATCGTTCCACATTATATCACTCATTTGTATTTCCAAATATTTTCAAACGTTATTCTAATAAAAATTTTATTATTATCGTAAATTAAATAATAACCAGCATGATAAAATCCAGTGGGGCGCGATTGTATATCGCTCATATTTTAGTGCGCGTAATATTAGAAATTATTGTATAATTAGTTATAATTGGATCGTTTGTACCTATTTGCTCAAACTTATAAACCCTCGTATATGATCTTTCATGGGAAACCATACATCCAATACCAATAATCACCCCAAAAAATAATAAAATTAACTTTTTCATTCTTCGGAACTTCTCGCATCCGACTCATTCCAAGCTTGTTTAAAGCCGTCAAAAAAATAACCGGCCCGTTCTTCCCAAACTCCATTACTGGATTTTTTATAAGGATTTAACTTATAAATATCAGCCCCCGGCACAAAAGCTCGCGCCCCTTCTTGTTTAAATGCTTCAATTTCTTCAATAGTATAATTATTCATAAACAATCACTTTCTTTTCAACGGGAAAAACTTCTGTAAAATCAGGATCACTATATTCATACGGCTTCTCCTCTTGGACTTCTGTTGCCGCCCGAGAATAATTATCTCTAAAAAATTTCCCGTCGCTCTTTCTTTTAACTACAATTTCACAATCAATAGACCAACGCCGCTTGTCAATAATATTATCTGAAATCGTCTCATAATCTTCATGATCGCCCCAAACAATATTTCGCGCTTCCTCAACGGTCAAATCTAATTTTAATCTTTCTTTTACGTCCATAAATAATCCCTGTATTTTATTAAATCAATTAAAATATTTGTTTCTTCGTCCTCTAACAAAGTTTCTAATAAAGAAAGTCTCGCTCGTTTTTCTATCCGCTCAGGAGTGTCTTCGCGATTAAAACAAGATAAAATATCTCCACCTTCTTCGCACCCATATAATTCATGCAATAAATCACTAATTACTTTTTCCTTAGCCTTCTTGTCTTGCTTAAACCAATTATAAGCACGTTCAATAACCTTTTTAGCCGCCTGATCCCTCTCGTCACTATTCCAATAAGGGTCTTCTTGATAAAAACGTTCTAATATTTTCTCAAAAGCTTGAAGCAATTCGGCACTTGGATTATTATACCGAGGATCGTCTCTTAATTTCAAAACATGATAACGCCGCCAAAAAAGACATTTCCAATAATAAACAAATTCCCGCCAGCGGACTCTCAAAAATCTTAGTTCCCCGCCAATCGTTTCTCTAAAAAAATATTGAACGGGAAAATTAGTTTTTAAATAATCCCGCCACTTTCTCCATTCCCCCATCTCTAAAGCATAAGGCTCGCGATAAAACACTCCCCATTTAAATCGTCGCGCTTCAGGAAGCTTTAAAAACTTCTCCACTGTGTCCATATCCTCAATATCCCTGTTTTTCTCGCTCCGCGCAAGTATTTTTTCAAGTTTTGTCATGCTCGCAAATCGTATGACCACATTTTTGACATAACGGCTCAGTTTCCGCAAAAGTCAAGGACTTCCAGTATGTATGTCCATGCCGCCTCGCCGCCCGAAATTCCATCAACCACAAAACACACCGCAAACAAAAAATAACAAATACATTTTCTAAAGACCAAATTTGATTTTGTAAATACCTTAAGCGCTCTAAAAGAGCGCGGACTACACTTTGAACTGTTGTCCCCGGATACGCGTTTTCGTTCCCCGGAAAACGCTCCGGGTTTTGTAAATCACATCGTTTAACAAAGGTAAGAGTTTGATAAAACCGCCCGGTAAAATTACCAATTTGTTCATCATCATCCAAAGATAATAATTCATATCTATGGCCTTTATCTAAAACTTCGTTCATAAATTAAAACAAGTTTCTACAATAGTAATTGTACTGGGATTTATATGTTCTCTTTTATCCGTAAACAAAATACATTCCTGATCATTACAATAAGTAATATATTTATCTGTAACCGCTTTTCTCCACCAAGTATTATTATTTTCAACCAACCATTGGTCGAATTTTTCACTTACATCTTGGTAATGATCCGAAATAAAAGCAACATCTCCGTCTCCACCTTCAGCTAAACAAGCCGTTTCTAAAAAATTAAATAAACTTTCATCATAAGTTCTCATATTAATCCTTCTTGCAAATTAAAACTTTAATATCATTATTAAAAACACTTCTGATCATTGTTTCGCAAATATTCCAATCTCCGCCCGCTAAATTACATCCCATTTTATAAGGAATTCCAACCGTCATTTTCTCCTTACCAGAACGCATGATATAATCTTTAATATATTCTAAACCATTATAATATGCTTCATAATCAGTATATCGTCTGTCCCGCCCGTAATAATACTGACCATACATATTATAAACAACTTTAATTCTGGTATCCGGTCTACGAATACAACAAAAACTGGCGGTACCTAATTTGTTTCTATCTCCTTTGATTGTTTTGCAATCAGCTTCATAAACTTCAGGAAACCGCGCCCGAATATCCTTGGCAATACCCGAGCCCATTGTATTCTGGCAATTTGCCTGATGGATCAAAATGTCAATCGGGGCCTCGAAAATATCTCCATTATAATATTCAACACTCATAAATTTAAAAAGAGGACGGCTTACTAGCACGTAAGCCGCCCCGGTAATATATTTAATTATATTCGAATTGTGGCATTTTATACTATAAATTAAAAAATACAATTAGAAACTAAAATTAACCTCAAGGTCTTACTGTTAAACGACCCGTTCATTTAAATTTAATGGCGAACAGGAAGGGAATTGCACCCTCATCACAGAGCATAATTCTAATTATTTTTTAACTTTCACAACTCTAGTTTTAAGCCTTCGGGTAATAACCTGAACTTGAATGAGTTAACTTAACCCTTAGCTTGAGCTTGGATCGTTAGGGCATCGCCCCAAACATACCCGAAATTATTCCTTAAATACAAAATCCAATAACTTTTTACCAATTTGAGCGGTTGAGTCCACTACAACTTCATTGGCGCGAGAACGGGCCGAACGAATTGCCCGCACTAAAATATCAATACGAGACAAAATATTGGCCTTCTCCAAAGGCGTAATCATTCCAGACCATTCTTGCTCGGTAATCTTACCTACCGGCACATCCTCAGAAACAATCTCCGTTTGGGCCGGATGTTCTTTAGTCGCCTCATACTTAACTAAAACTCTATTAGTTTTCTTGGTCCGAATCTTGTTAATATCGCGAGCAACATACACCCCCTGATTTGCGTCCATCGTAAACCCTTTAGTTGGGTCCAAAGTTGGAATATGATGGGCTAATTGCTGAACTTCATTTACCCTCTTTTCCAATTCAAGCAAAGAAGTAGCCGGAACATCCTTCGCTAAAATATCTCCACCTTCCAAAATAATATCAGCTTTAGCAACAGTGTTTGCTTTAGCTACTTGAAAACCCGCGTCAATAGCTTTGGCAATATGGTCCGAAATCCATTTTAATTCCTTGACAACAGTAGTTTGAATGTCTAATTGTTGTTCGATAACCGGCGCAATTTTTTCGTCAGTAGGAAAAAAGGTAGTAATCTTCTTTTCCATTAAATGGCGCTTTTTCTCGAAAGTGTTTTGTAACTCGGCGCGGCATTTATTTGCCTGAGTCTCCAAATTTCCTTCGACCGCTAATAGTTCATGTAGTTTTCCCATATATTTTAATATTAAACCGAATCTCAATTAAATCAAGAGTTATTTTCGTCTTTATTTCTTAATCATCGCCTCAATCAATGGCTTCAATTTAGGAATTAACTTTAATTGTATAGCCTGATCGAAAGGATAAAGTATCCAATCTGTATGCTTGTGCGGCTCGGTATTTCTAGGCACTTCTCCCGGTCTCAACCAAACTTTGTAAATATATTCAATTTTTGCCGTAGGCTCTTTGTCGCTTACTTCCGCTAATTCATAACGATTATCTTGAAAAATATCAAGCCCCGTTTCCTCTAAAAGTTCACGCTTTGCGCCCTCCAATGGATTTTTCAATTCATCGCCCTCTAATTTACCACCGGGAACGCAATAATAATCCTTATACGTGCGGCACGTTTCCAACCGCTTGGATAAAAATACCTTATTTAAATCTTTAATTGCTATAATACAAACCGTCGCCTCATAAAGCTTAACATTATCTTCGTTAACTACGGCGGGCTCTACTTTAAATGGATTGGCCGTTTTAAAATTTAACAAATCAATTAATTCTTGGGCCGCGCCCTCAAAAAATAATTTCATATTTTACTATTTTCTTGAATATAATTCGCTAATTTTAAAGCATCTTCCTTGGTCAACATAATATCGTCCCCCCAAGGATTACCGGTTTTAATAATTTCCCATATCCAACGAATACGATTCTGCCAACTTAAAACCCCGTTACGTCCCCTTTGCCAAATAGTGATATTACAATCCTTAAATTCTTCATCATATTGACACTCCAACATTGACCCATAACATTGGCATTTTAAATAAATAGGCTCTTTCATTTCGGATTCCTAATATCGAATATATCTACTCTAACCAACATCGTTCCTTTACGCAATAAAAAAGTATCGGGGTCAATTACTTCTAAAACTTCTCCAAACCATTCCTCATCGTTTTTAACCACCATTACGGTTTTACCAAGCAAACGCGCATTTACTTCCATTCTTTCTTGCTCTTTTTCTGTCATACTGGCACTACATCATTAATTTTAAGATTTTTAATTAATTCCAACTCTTTTGTAAAATATTTTGTTTTTTCTTCTATTACTAATTTAAAAATTTTTTCCGCGTCTTTCTCGGAAATAGATTCATGTCCACCTACAGAATTGCAAGTCATACACCAATTTTGTTCTGCTTCATCAAAACAAATCATCGGATCGTAAGGATCAATGCCCCCGCAATGTTCGCACCAAGAATCTTTACAAATTTTAATATAAATTTTAGGTAATATTTTGGGCAACGTTTTCTCAGTGAATATTTTCATAATTAGAAGTATCGATTAACAGTGTTTTCTAAAATTGCTACTAAATCTTCGCTCATATTAAACCGAGTTTTATTATGCTCAATGGATTTATGAATATTACCATTCTTGTTCCGCTTTGTCGCCGCGCTCCAATCGGCTAACATTTCAACAACATCTAAAATATCCATTCCCCGGATTCCTGAACTGAAATGTTCAGGATGGTGACGGTTCTTGGAATAATGATGATCAATCGCGGGCTTTACTTTTTCTAATAATTTCTTATATTCCTCGGACCCATATTCTACTTTCCCTAATTCGCCCCCATATTCGCCAAATATTTCCTGTTCGGGACTTTGTAATTTACTCGCATCATGGTCTTTGGCTCGTTGAATCAAATCCGTAATAAAAATATAAAGATTCGCCCGAACATCATCTATATGTTTTATTGTCTCTAGATTGTTATTTAAGATTTTCTCGTTCATATTTAAAGTATAATCTATTTCTCCGCCAAACTCAAGTCATTATTTAAAACCAATTCTACGTTCTTTTCCTCGATAAACACTCCGCATCCCTCTATTTTTAAACAGTTGTCATCAGGATAAACTTCTAATAAAACATGAGATTTGACGTTTTCTAAATAGGCAGGGCAATAATCATATTCACCCCAATAATCATAACCGCCGCTTCCTGATTGATAAACACCGGTACGAACCACCTTTTTAGTAAAAACCCTAAAAATTTGATTTAAACATTCCTCTTTCCTCTCGACAAAAATTTTCCGTTCCGACCCTCCAAAACCACGCTTCTTTACCGTCCGATATGCTAATCTATAAATAATATCATCATACCAATCCGCCTCATTCGTATTTAATAAAAATTCACTAGGTCCAGCCCCCAAACCAAAAGTATTTAAAAAATCTCTAATTAATTTAATTTGGTCTGGATTATTTCTAATTTCATCTACAACTATTTGCGGCGTAAGTGAATAACCCACCCTCGTCATAAACTCAGGATTAATAATTCTTACTTTATCTCCCGCTTTAAATACATGTTTTTTCATAACACTCTCGCGGGACTATAAATTTCCATTGTATTTAAATCAATATGAAAACTATTTTTATCACCTTTTTGTTTAATAAATTTTCTCATTGTATCCATTGTGCCGCCGTCTTTTAACAGGTCTTTTTCTCCAAAAGTCAAAGCAATTAAATAATCAGAATCCCGCGCCACCAAACTATTTCGCTCAAAAAATCCATTGCTCACTGTAATTTCCGCCCCTTTTCTAATCACTTCTCCAATTTGTCTCAACGACTTCCATTCATAAGCAGAAACCTTTTCACTAAATTTTAAATGATAATAATTGGCTGTTTTCGCTGTTTGGTCGCCTTCAAAATATCCCAATTCTAAACTAAACTTACATGGTAAATGTAAAAGCAAATTATTAGCATATTGTCTGTAATATAAAGAAACTGCAATATGATCTGCCCAACCCGCGCCCCCCGAAACCAACGTTAAATTACCATCAAAACCCGAAATATTAAAAATCAAAGAATCAATGACTGATTGTGTCGCCGCCCTCATTTGCTCCCATTTTTCTTGATCCAGTTTGGCCGAGTCCGAGCCTCGACCAGCGCTCCCTATGATTCCTATATTCATTAATATTTAAAACGAAAAATATTCTTATAAATCCAAACTGCTTTACTATGTCCCAAAAACCAAAAAAGTAAACACAAAACCCCTCGTTTGATTAAAAATATACCCTCTTGCTTATAATTTAAAGCTAACTGATTAGCCAGAACATGACACCGCCGCACAAATTGATTTTCAAGCCCCTTTCCCTTCTGAATATGATCTTTATATTTATGAAAAAGCAAAGCTATATTCGTGGACTTAGAATAAGTTTTGTAACCAAATTCCCGTTCTTGCTCAGAATTACAATACCAATCGCAAATTGCCCCATTATCAGGAGTAGAAAATTTAAAAGTTTCAATATTTTTAGCTTGAAGTAGTCGAATAATTTCAGGGCGAATAAAATCAAATAATCCACCATCATCTATCCAAGTAATTTCTACATAAGGCTCAAAAAAATACCATTTTTCCTCTACCGCATATTTCTTTAAAATACCAAAAACATCTTGAATCAACTCAATATATTGCGTGCAACTCTTAAAATTATCATGATAATCAATCCCCTCACCCCCAAAAGTAACTCTATAATTATTGATTCTCATAAAAGACATTTCCAAACTTTTTTCGCCACCGGATTAATCCAAATAAATCCTCGCTTCTTTTCAACTAATTGTTGCAAAACATTATGCGTGCCGCCTTTATTCCCGTCCCAAACAATAATAGCCATATCCGCCCGCTCGACCATCCAACTATTTTTAACATCTTTATGTTCAGCCGCCGCCTCAATCATTTGCTGCCGATTCCACTTATCAGCGTCCAACATGTATTCATCTTGCCCCTCGAAAGGCACGCACGCAATATAAGGAATATCTAAAAAATTACAAGCTTCGCAAAACCATAAATCTACCCCATCGGCCATCCCTGAATAACACAATAATTGACCAACAGAATCATTAATATTTTTTAAAGCAATTTCGATTTGCTCTTTAATCCAACGATAATCGTAATTCTCTAATTTAGACCGGCGATGCCCCGAAATCATTAATCTCATTTTATATACCCTGTAATTTCGCCTGCGTTCCGTAATTGACCATTCTCGTCATAAAAATATCCAATAGTTCCCAAAGACCCCGGAAATTTCTTATGCTGAATAATCGCATCTTCTAAATTCGGCGGAATGCCGGTCGTATAAAAATATTGATAATTAAGAGACGGCTTAACAATTCCATTAGTGCGATTACCTTGAAATGATCCAACAAACGGATTTTGAAAAGATACAGACTCAAATTTTAAATCATAATTTATTTCTTTTTCTTTGGTATAATAATAACGATATTCATTCTCAACTAAAGTTTTAAACTTCGCGTCTCTTTCCTCGGCGGTTGTGTAAATAAATAATTCTCCAATACAATTCTCGGGGTGCCCGGTTTCGTTCAACAATTCTTGAATTAAATATAGTTTAATTTTCATTCTTTTACCAGCCCAACATGCAAACCCAACCCCCAACTTTCCGATCCGGTAAATCTTGCATCGTAAGTATGATGCTTTAATTTAAGTTTTTTAGTTTGCTCCAACAAAGCTTTGTATTGATACATTTCCGCTTCCGTTTCTGGAGTAATCGTGATAACTCCAAAATCTTTTGACATAGTTGTGTCACTTAATGAAATTTTCATTGGTCTACCCCCGCGTCCACTTCACTTATCCATAACTTCATATATTCCTCGGCCTCCATCCTCATTCTTTGACCATAGGAATTAATTAAATCTTCTTTTTTCACATTTATAAGTAACATTTTATTCTCAGTCGTGCAAAAAAGATTATAAAAATTTTTCCCCTTATCTGAGCTTTGTGATATTTTCCAAGGCATATTTTTCCGTATGTGTTTAACTGATTTTACTACTTATTTTTCCAAAGTTTCTTTAAAGCAACCTGTGAACACCGCTCGGTAAACTGAGCATTCGATAAATTTACTGCTCCGTCCATAACTTCTTCAATATTTTCAGGAAATTCTTCTAAAATTTTCTCGGCTAACTCTCGTTTCTTAACTAAAGATAAATTCACAACTTCAACAATTCTATCTATCCGCCCCGGTCTAGATGCACCCACATCTTCAATATTAGCTAATGCACTATCCAAAGTTTCAATCTTGTTCGTGGTAACAAACAACAAAACTCCCTCTACTGGCATCGCCCCCGAAATCACATTCAACAAACAATCGAAACTCAATCCATTTTTCAATTTAGATACATTTTCCCTTTTATTAAAAACAGCATCAATATCTTCTAATAAAGCAATACAAGGCGACTCCGCAACAATCTTATTCCAACTCTCAATTAAATCATTATTAGTCATACTTGATAAGTCAAATCGAAAAATTGGTAAATTAAATTTCGTCCCAATAACACGCACACAACTAGTTTTACCGGTCCCCGCTTTTCCATACAACAAATAACCACGTCGCCAAATTAAACCCTTGCTCTGATACCAATCTTTTAATCGAATCCAAGCTTCCACTTCATTATAAACGCTTTCTAGGTTTTCGTCTAGCACATAAGATTTCAAAAATGATTGATAATCTTTACCTAAATCATCATAAGTATATTTCAGCATTCGCCCCGTCAACCAATGTAATGTATCAAGACTGAGAACATTTCCTCCCCCACCCACTGATACCGGCGCGGCATTATCAGATTTATTAATTTGTAAAGATAAATTACGATCCCGTCCGGTAAAAGTCTCGACTCGGAAACGATTTTTATTATTTGAAACTAAATAATTCCAATTTTCAATAGCTTGTAAAAACAATTTATCAAAATCAAGAGTTTTTCTTACAAAAAGAACTGTAACAAATCTTTCTTCATTATCATGGTATTTTGCCAACAAAGGAACCCAACCATAAAAAAATAACTGATATTTATCACTTAATCGTTTGCTGCCAATTAAAATAGAATTGGGATGATACTTGGTTAGCCAAGCGTTTGCATGATAATTATACGTGCCTGTGTCAATCCCCTTACAATTCTGCCAAATAAAAGTAGATACCGCGCCAGCCGCAAAATCTTTTAATTTAATCGTATTAATTATAAAACTAAAAATTCTACTAAGAGCGCCTTTAATTTGATTCCAAGCCAAACCAATCGCGCCCAATCCCGCTAAAAAGGGAAAAGCCGTTTTAAGATAAGAAAAATCCATTTTAAGACTTTAAATCAGTTCGTATATACCATTCCCCCCAAATAATCGCATTAAACATTGTAATCGGGGGGCCGCAACACCAAAGAAGCTTCGGCCCGAAAACTAAATAATCTAAATATCCAGCCACAATAGCCGAACCGCCGCCGAAAACCCAAAATAATAATTTAAGATAATTATTCATAAAATTAAGGAAACAAAACTATTGCTGGTTTTGCTTTTTTATAATCTTTCTCGTATGCCTCAACATCCTCGTCTACGTCATCTTGAGACAATAAACTGATTTCATAGTCTTGTTTAAGATAACGCAACTTATTCCCAACACAAACTGTTTGAAGTTGACTATAATTATTTCCCTCGCTATCAGAGGCAACAATTACTTCTGCATTCGGGTCGCACTCCGCTAATTCTTTTATTAAAGCTTTAACTTTCATGAATTTGTTAATACCCTAAGCATTTCTTTTTGAAGTTGATCTAAATTGCGTCTCAAATTAGAAGCTAAAATAGACAATTCGGTTTGCTGATGCGAAGACGGAAACTTTTCTATTTCATAACAAACTTCCGCCGCATCATTTACTAATTCTTCTAGAGTTTTCATATTTATTTACAAAGTTCCTTGTATTTCCATTCGATTTCTTCTAATTCTTTAATTCGTTTTTTATAAAACTTCTCGGCGGCTTCCCACCCCGCGAACCAAGATGATTCATAATCAGGTTCTTCCTCACCGCAAGATTTAATAAATTGACTAAATTTAACTTGGGCCTTGTTCCTCATAATTATCCTACCGAAACTTCTCCCTTAATCGCTGGATGGCTCTCATAACCGTCAATTCGAATATCTTCAAATCTAAAATCAAAAATATTATTCACCTTGGGATTTAACCAAAGCTTCGGGAGTTGCATCGGCTCGCGAGTTAATTGTTCTTTTACTTGATCTAAATGATTCTGATAAATATGCAAATCGCCATAGGTATGAACAAATTCGCCCGGAATCATCCCTACCGCATGGGCAACCATGCTTGTGAGTAGACCGTAACTAGCGATATTAAATGGCACGCCTAAAAAAGTATCGCATGATCTTTGATATAACAAGCAATTAAGACGCCGTTTAGGAATACCAAGCTTATCACATTCTATTTCCCAAATTTCTGAATCAACTCCATTTAAAAGACCAATCTTAATATATTCATGTTTATTAGCCGCGATAATAATTCTTTCTTCTGCGGTTAATTCCTCCGTATTAAAATGAAATAAACAATGACACGGCGGCAAGGCGCAATGATCTACCCAATAGGGATGCCACGCACTAACAATCATGCGACGATCATCTGGATTGGTTTTAAGCTTGTCGATAACTTTTTGAAGTTGGTCAACAGTTTTGACAAATTCAATCTTACCCCGTTGAATATTGTCTCCTATATAATTATTATCAATAATAGGGTTTGGGTTTCCATAAGGAAACGCCCTCCACATTTGACCATAAGTGCCTTGTCCTAAGTTACCATGTTCTTTTACAAAATCTTGGTCGCTAGAAAGAGTTTTAAGGTAATGGATGAATTTATCTTTTGATAATGGCACTCCACTAATATCAGTCCAATCATCACGAACCAATCCCTGTTTAACTTTTTCGGTATATCGCCTATAGCAATCCCCATTCCAAATATTACACCCGTTATCGACCAAATATTTAATATTAGTGTCGCCCTTAATAAACCACAATAATTCATGAATAATAGCTTTAACTGCCATTTTCTTGGTTGTTAATAAAGGAAAGCCCTCCTGCAAATTAAATCGCGCTTGTGCCCCGAATACTCCTATAGTATTCATCCCGGTCCTATTTTTCTTGACGCGCCCCTTTTCTAAAATAAGACGCAACAATCTTTGATATTCTAGGTCTGTGTTATTCATTTTACTTCGACCCTATTATATAAATGCTTTAAACGTTCACTATAATCTACTTCGGGCGGCGTAGTCGCTTTAGCATAAACCGCAAGCGCGTTTTTAATAACTTTTAGTAGCATTTCCTTTTCAATTATATCATCTAATTGGTCTTCAAATCCGTCTTTTACCTTCGCCGCCGCGCTTAATGTAAAAAAAGAAACATTTGGAAAAAAATCTTGATAATCTTTTTTCGCACATTCAAATCCATATCCCGTAGAAGTTCCTACGATAATTGCCATATCGACACTAACATATTTTTCTTTCATAATTTTAAGGCTCTACCCTCACAAAAATTTTATCTCCATTATAAAGCGTTCGCTTCATATAAACGTATTTATTTGTCGGCACTCCATCTTTGCTCCATAATTCAATATCTATTACGCCGCTGGCATCTTTTGATTCGCGGCGGATTAAACGATAAACACCCGTTTCATCTTTAACTACTTTTTTCGATGCAGAACAACTAAAACCCAAAAACAACCAACAAGTAAAAAATATAAAAAATCTCATTCTATTTTATATCCAAGTTGATATAACCCCGCCAAAATTACTTCATCCTTTAAATCCGCGCTAAATCCAAAAAAATCCCAAACCCAATCTTCGGCTTCCGCGTTAATCTTGTATTTTTTCTGGAATTTCTCATAAACCTTGTTGCGTTTTTTTTCTAATTGTTGAAATTCCTTGACGGCTTTTTTCAAAGCTTTTTTCGAAATAATTTTCATACTTCAATTAGCTTCCCATTCATTAAAGTTTTAATGCCCAAAGCTTTTTCTATTGGGCGCACATTTACTTCGGCCTCGGCAAACATACTTAGTGAACGCTGTAAGCTTTCCGTCCATCTACCCAAATATTCTTCGTGTTGTTTTGCTTGCCAGTCTGAATGAAAAGCTATTTCTTTAACCCCGGATTGAATAATAGCGCGAGCACAATCCGAACAAGCAATACCGTTTGTAAATAAATATGCGTCTTTAGTTGAAATTCCTTCTTTTGCACAAGAATAAATAGCGTTACGTTCAGCGTGTTCGTAATAATTATATTTTTCTGGTCTTTCGTTCCTAGCAGACGGCCAATAATTTACTCCCTGTGGCAAGCCATTATAACCCGACGAAATAATACGATTGTTTTTAACAATGACCGCGCCAATTTTAGTAGATTTATCTCGCGACTTTGACCCAATCAAATATACATGCCTAAGAAACAATTCGTCCCAAGACATTGTATTATCATCATAATTTAGCTCCATATTAATTTAACCACCTAATTAAAAATGTTACCGGCATGGTAATTGGCCAAAATAAACAATTTGCAACAAAAACCAAAGCCATCATCCACCATTTCATAGCGCCGGTAATTGTTGCGTAAATAAAAGAACTAAACCCCCAAACCGCACCAATTACCAAATAAACTCCTAGTAATAAATAAATCATAAAATTATTTCTTTGAACTGCCAAAACCCCCGTCCGCTCGCTTTGTCTCCCCTAACTCGTTAACAAATTCAAACTCCAAACTAACATTGTCCCGGCCCTTCATTTGAGCAATCGCATCTCCATTTTTATAAATTTTTTCAATATTAATCCATCCCATAATTCCTTGAAACGGAACAACACGTAAATCTTCTGGTTGCCAGATATAACGGAAACGACACAAAATCTCTCCTGTATAACCCGTATCAATCGTTCCCACACTATTACAAAGTAATAAATTATATTTAGAAAGCGAGGACCGAGGGAAAATCTCAATATGCTTTTCTGCTTCAGGGGTCCAAAACAAATTAGTTCTATATTCAATAAAATCTACTCGTCTCCAAAGCCCTTTTGCTTCCCCGTTTTTTATTAATTTTCCTTCTTCATTTACTCCTGTTACCAACGGGTCTAAAACAGTAAAAATATCATACCCCGCATCATCATCATGCGCCCGCTCGGGAATTCTGATTCCATCAATATTCTTTAATAATAATTTCATTTGTTATGTAAAAATACTCTTGCTATTAATTCGCCTCTACGAATTTCACATTTATCTCTCGGTCCAAAAAACCCATTAAACGCGTTCGCCGGTTCAAGCGGACTATTGTTTTGCAATAAAATCCATTTACTATCTTCATCCTCATTAAAATTATGATTTAAAAGAAAAATGTTCTTTTTTAAGGATAAATCATAATCCGGTAATATGCAAACAATTTTTTCGGGTTTAAAAACAGACTTTAAAAAAATCTGAATTGTCTTGCCCGGATAAATTAAAAATGAATTTAAAGACGTAATATATCCTTTGCTTTTGTCAGGAGTCAGAGCAAACACGCCAAATTCATTCACTACACCAACTTTAAATCAATTTACAAAAAAACACAAGAAAAAACTTTTAACTTGATTTTTAAAGAAAAACTAAATAAGATGTTTAATGAATGCGAAAGGTCCGACCCCTTAGCATCAAATTGATCTTTGATACAGAAAGTAGCTGAAACGCAATCTGCAAATAAATTCTGGGCTGGTTTAAAACCTTTTAAAGTTTTAAGTTACAGGGAATGAGTAGAGGAAACGGCAAAAAGTGAAAGCATTTATGCAAGTAGCGAGCCTTGATTATCTTGGTTTAAAACCCAATTTAATGAACGTTAAGACACTAAAGCCCGTAAAAAGAACTCCAACAATGCGAAAGCAAGGTTACTTCGGGAGCATGGCGACCTCTGAGTTGGATGCCGTTGAATAACTAATCAAACGGTTTTTACCCCGTAAGGGGCCTGTACTCGAAAAAACTCTTAAAAATCCCACTTTCTAAAGACAAAGATTAATACATAACTTATTGACACTCAAGCGAGCGTAACCCTTAAAACGGTGAAGCGAATGGGAGAAGCGGGTTCAATAAGCCGTGAGATATTTAGTCTTAAAGAGGCTTCTTAATAGGATTTTTCTATTCCTCCCTCGAAATAGTATTCACTATGGAGTTAAGAGTTTAATCATTTTTAATTCCAAACCATTGTACTTGAATATTTTAATAATTTGAATTTAATAATGAGCCAAATTGTGTGTACTAATTCAAAATAAGTGTTGATTTAAAATTATAAATCGTTTAATATTATTCAATAATGAAAGTCGTAGATATCTATACCGATGGGTCTAGAAATTATAACGCTACAATTACATCTTGGGGGTTTGTTGTATTGGACTCAGGGGCAATTATTGAAGAAAGAAATGGAATTCTAACTGGTCCAATTACTATTATGTATCAAATCGGAGGCGAATGCCAAGCTGTAATAGAAGCTTTAAAATATTGTAAACAAAATAATTTTAAATGCGATATTTATTTTGATTATATTGGCCTTAAATGTTGGGTAAACGATTTGTTCGGAGAGAAGCCTTGGCAAACCAAAAACCAATGGACCAAAGCATATCGCGAGGAACTTTTATCTCTAAAAGAATTTTTGAATAATATGATAAAAGTGAAGGGACATAGTAATAACGAATTTAATGAGTATGCTGATTTATTAGCGAAAAAAGCTCTTGAATGAATAGAAAATATAGATTACGAAAGCTTGATTATAGTTATTTGGATACTTGGATAACTAGAAGCAAAGAATTGAAAAAATTAAAAATAACAACTTACACCGAGTATTTAAAATCTAGTATTTGGAAGGAAATTAAAGACAAGGCACAAACTAGGCCCCATTATCAAAAATGCTTTCTCTGCGGTTCTTTTGAAAATATTGAATTGCACCATAGAAGATATAAATTTTTACATTTATCAATTTTAAGAAATATTATTCCGTTATGTGAGAACCATCATGAACAAGTCCATAGTTTGGCTAAAACCAAACAAATGAGCGTTGGAAGGGCAACCGGAAAAATTATCAAACGATGGAAAAAAGAAGGAAACAAACTTTCTTGGACTAATAAGGAGAATTTATGATTATAGGAATAGCCGGGGTCGCGACATGTGGAAAAAACTTGTTCGCCACAAAATTAAAAGAAAAACTAACTAAAAAAGGACTAATTTGTAACGAATATTCTTTTGCACGACAACTAAGGGTGGAATTAGCTCCTGTTTTAAAGACAAATTTTGATTTAGATGTTTGGTCCCAAGATATTAAAGAAAAACAAAAATTCCGGGCGCTTATGACGGTTTGGGCGGATATTCATCGGAAGGAAACTAGGGGCGCGTATTTTTGGAAGAAAACTCAAGAATTAATTAAATCCGAAGGTAATGAAAAAAATATAAATATCATTACAGATTTGCGTTTTGCTGAATATGAAGGAACTGATGAAATAGATTTTGTTCGAAAAAATGGAGTGGCGATTCATCTTCGTAAATATGAAATTGTGCGTGGGAAAAAGATTTTTGTAAAACCCGCTAATGATTTTGAAAAATTTAACGATCCTTTAGTTAAGAAGGGCGCGAATATTAGAATAGATTGGCCAGATGCGCGAAAAGTTCCTTATTCCGTTGATTTGGATAGTTATGTAGACCAATTCATTCACAAATATGAACGAAGCTTTAAATGATGTAAAATTTACTCCTTTGTACGCAGTTACAACTTTGATTCCGGTCACAATTAAAAAAAGTTTTTTAACTGCTCATACGTTCGATCCTAGTTTGGGCGAAGGATTTGAATATATGTTTTGTTCTATTTTTAGTAAAATGGATGGGAAATATGGAGTAAGTCATGCGTGGGAAAATGTGACCGTTGAGAACGCGCCTCCAATTCTGATAGAAGAATTTTACGAACCAAAAGATGTTCGACAAGCGGTTTATGCTTTTAGTGCGCCCGGAAGAATTTTTGATATTATCGATTTTCAAGTCTTGGAATTTGAAAGAAAAGAAGTCAATTTTGATGGGTTAAATAATTTGTTATATGAGTGGTCTAAAATTATCCGATGAAAAATTAGTTGAATTAATTCAAACAGAAAAATCCGACGAAGCGTTGCAAATTTTAATACAACGACATGGAGCGTTGTGCATTAACATTTTACAAAGATATTCTCTAGCTTTAACCGAGCGGGGACTTAATATGCAAGATGTTTATAGTGATAAAAACTATCTTATTTATAAAGCCGCTTTAGGTTTTAAAAGTGGAAAGAAAAATAGAATTTCGACTTGGATTGGTAGTTATACTCGTTATTACTGTCTAACTTTGTTAAGTAAGAAGGAGCCGTTTTTAGAAAAGGGTTTGTATTCTGTTTATTTTGAGACGTTTAAAGCATCTTCACCGGATGATGAATCTATAGATCGTATTTTTAATATTTTATCATTAATAAAAGACGAACGGATTAATAAGATTTTTCGCTTGCGCTATTCCAGCCCCGGAAAAAGAAAGGTTTCATGGAAGGAAATTGGGAAAACTCTCGGATTATCTTCACAAACTATTATTAATTTACATAAACGAGGGGTTAAGTTATTACAAAAGAGATTAAAAAACGAAGAAATATTTGACAAGATTTAAAAAAGGAATTAATATAATAACATAGGTAAATTTTATGGCAGAAAAAAAGCAAAGCATTGGGGCTCTATGGAGCCGAAACGGACAAAACGGTGAATTTCTCTCAGGGGACGTTACTATTAATGGACAAAAGACGGAAATCGTTGTTTTTCAAAATACATACAAGCAAGAGGGCGAAAAGACCCCAGATTGGCGTATTTATGTTTCGGAACCGCGAGCGAATAGTAATCCCGCTCCGAAGACTGTTGCAAAAGGCAAGGCCCCGGCAAAGAAGCCTTCTCGTCCGGTTGCTGAAGAACCCGATTTGAGCAACGAAAATGTTGATGTTTAATTGTGAAAAGACACAATAACCCTAATTATTTAGCGTCGATTGACCCAAGGCATCCGAAACTTTCTATTGGTCAATTTAGTGCCCGTTCTAAACGAAAAAACGCCCGCAATAGACTGCCTATTGAAACAGCTAAAAATATATTTAAGTTTAGTGACGGACAAGAATATATGCGAATGCCTGACGGTCAATTAGTTAGGGTGACTCAAGTAGAAAATCCAGAAAAAAATGCAATTTAACTTAGAACTACCCATAAATAGTACTTCGTTCGGACAAGTTTCTACTTGTATCCTACGGGAAATTTATGCAAGAGGGCTTCAGCCAAATTTGTTCCCCATCGGTCAAGTTGATCTTCAATCTCAACAAGTTCCAGAAGATTTTGGACGATGGCTACAAAGCTGTATTAATAAGGGGGCGCGTTTATACAAACGTTCCCAACCTACTTTTCGGCTTTGGCATTTAAATGGCTCGCATTCAAGGCTAAGTGACAAAACGGTTTTATTAACTTTTTACGAAACTGATAATCCCACCGAAACAGAATTAAACATTATTAAAAATACTGATAAAGTATTATTCACTTCTAATTATACAGCGGAAGTTTTTCGCGATTACGGGGCTGATAATGTTGGTTTTTTGCCGTTAGCTTTTGATAAATGGAATTTTGGAAGAAAGGCAACGCCTTATCTAAAAGATAAAATTGTTTTTAATATTGTTGGGAAATTTGAGCATCGCAAACGGCATGAGAAGGTGGTTAAAACTATTGTTAAAAAATGGGGAAATGATGGTAATTATCATTTTCAATTAGCAATTTATAATCCTTTTTTCAAGCCCGAAGATAATCAAAAATTATTTGCTCAACTAGTGGAAGGAAAAAATTATTGGAACGTTCAGTTTCTTGGTTTTATGCCTCAAAATCAACTTTATAATGATTATTTAAACTCAGCTAATGTAATTCTTGGCATGTCTGGAGGCGAAAATTGGGGATTGCCTGAGTTCCATTCGGTCGCAATGGGAAAACACGCGGTTATTCATAATTGTGGCGGATACAAAGAATGGGCTAATAATGAAAACAGTGTTTTAGTTAATTCGAATTCTAAAATTCCTGCTTATGATGGAGCTTTTTTTCAGCAAGGGGCTCCTTTTAATCAAGGAAACTTTTTCGAATTTGACGAAGATGCTTTTATTGCAGGGGTGGAAAAAGCTATCGAGCGAGTTAAAATCAATCCTGTTAATACTGAAGGACTCAAGCTCCAAGATAAATTTACATGGGAAAAAATTGTTGATCAAATTATAATTTATTTACATGAATAATATTGAATTTATTGATCAATCTCAGGGAACTTCACCGGCTGTAGTTATCCAGTATAAAAATGGACAGATAAATATCTCTCCTATTACTCCTGAAGCTGTAAATTGGAATGATAAACAATTTCAGGATTTTATAATTGATTTGTTTAAACAACAAAACTACTTTCCTGAAAAGGTAGCATTTAGTTTTGCAATTCTAGCGAAAGAATTATAAATGCCTCTTTACGAATTTATTAACGATAAAACAGGCGAGCGAAAACAAATCATCATGGGAATGAATGATGAACACGTTTATAAAGATGACTCAGGTTATCAATGGACGCGTGTTTTCTTTGCCCCGAACGCGGCGGTTGATACTAAAATTGATCCTTTTAGCGCCCGAGATTTTTCCGAAAAGACGGGCCGGAAGAAAGGAAGCATCGGAAATATTTGGGACGAAGCTCAAGAAGCCAGCCACAAAAGAGAGAAAATCATTGGGATTGATCCAGTTAAAGAAAATTATTATAAAAACTATAGTAAAAAGCGCAAAAATAAAGAGCACCAAGACGTAAGAAAGAAAAAAGTCAAAGACGATTTATCCAAATCCGGTGTTCAAATCGAATGGTAAGCTACACATTCGGTTCTTCTAAAATCCAAAAAATATAAAAATTGGTTTTATCATTTACTTAAAGCCAAAAAGAATGTAATATTAGTATATTGAAATTATGATTAGTCAAGAAGCGGAGAGGGAAGTAACAACAGACTATTTAACAGAAATCTCAAACTACATTTTCACCAACAAATACGCACGATACAACGAAGACGCAGAACGACGAGAAACATGGACTGAGACGGTTGCTAGATTAGAAGCGATGCATTTAAAAAGGTTCAGGCAACTTCCTAAGGAAGATTTGAGAAAAATTGCTTGGGCCTTTGATATGGTGCGGGAAAAGAATGTTGTTCCGTCCATGCGCTCTTTGCAATTCGGTGGGAAAGCCATTGAGTCTCATAATGCTAGGATTTTTAATTGCGCGGTGCGTCATATTGATTCTCTTAGATCGTTTGCAGAAGTTTTCTATTTACTGTTGTGCGGTTGCGGAGTGGGTTTTGGGCTTTCGCGTTTTTTCTTAAATCGTTTGCCGAATTTAGTTACCGCCGAAGATAAAACCGGCACAATTATTACTTATGTTGTTGAAGATACAATCGAAGGATGGGCGGATTCAGTAGAGGCCCTTCTTAATTGTTACTTTAAAAATACCCCTTATACTGGACGGAAAATTGTTTTTGATTATTCTCGTATTCGCAAAAAAGGGGCTCCGTTAAAAACAGGCGGCGGCAAAGCTCCCGGCTACAAAGGGTTAAAAGCTTGTCATTCCAAGATTAAGAATCACTTGGATCATATCATTGAATATCATAATTTAAATAGGTTACGTTCGGTAGATGCTTATGATATTTTAATGCATACGGCGGACGCTGTTCTTTCAGGCGGCATTCGACGTTCAGCGACTTCCGTAATTTTTGATAAAGACGACGAAGACATGTTGAATGCAAAAACTGTTTTCAAAGTAGATCGTACGTTTGCCTTCCATCCAGCCGGTGAAAAAACTATCGGAGGGAAATTGAAAAAATATTTTGAAGGCAAGGTTCTTTTTGAAGGAATTAAATATGAAATTACCATTGAAGATTGGGAATTAGAGAACTTAAAAAAGGATGGAACCGTAGGTTGGAATCCCCTGTTTCCTCATCGCGCCCGATCAAATAATAGCGTGCTATTGCTTAGAAATGAAACTTCTGCGGAGGAATTTGCTAGGGTTGTAGAACGTACGAAAATGTGGGGGGAACCGGGTTTTGTTTTTGGCAATCATCCTTGGCAATTATTTAACCCTTGCTTTGAAATTGGCTTTATTCCGGTAACGAAAGACGGCGTATGCGGAGTACAATTTTGTAATTTAACATCGCAAAATGGGCGTAAGATAACCAGCCGGGAAAAGTTCAAAGAATCTGTGGAAGCCGCAACAATTATCGGAACTTGCCAAGCCGCTTATACTCACTTCCCTTATTTATCACTGACCGCCGAAACCCTCACGAAAGAAGAATCGCTATTAGGGGTATCAATTACGGGTATTATGGACAATCCCGATATTCTTTTAGACCCTGTTCTTCAAGCAGAAATGGCGGAATTTGCGAAACAAATTAATCTAGATTGGGCAATTAAATTAGGCATTAATCCGGCGTCTCGTATTACTTGTGTGAAGCCCGAAGGGACAAGCTCATTATTTTTGGGAACGGCTTCGGGAATTCACCCCCATCATTCACGCCGGTATTTTCGCAGAGTCCAAAATAATACAATGGATAATGTATATAAGTTCTTTAAGAAGCATAATCCTCATATGTGCGAACCTTCTGTTTGGAGCGCTAATCAAACAGACGATATTATTGCCTTTCCTATTGTCGCCCGGAAAACGCATTAATAAAATCTGATTTAACAGCCTTAGAGCATTTGGAATATATTAAATCAACTCAACAAAATTGGGTATTAAAAGGGGCGCGGGAAAATACTAAACCAGTTGATCATAATGTAAGTTGCACAGTTATAGTGCAATTAGATGAATGGGAAAAAGTTATTGAATTTCTTTACTTGAATCGAGATTTTTTCGCGGCGGTATCGTTGTTACCGGCAAGTGGCGATAAAGATTATCCGCAAGCCCCGATGGAAAATGTTGTAACTGAAGAAGACGAACAACATTGGACGGATACCATTCAAAACTTCCAGCATGTTGATTATAAAAAACTTAAAGAAGATGATGACAATACATCGGCAACTCAAGAAGTGGCGTGCGGCGGGGGTGCGTGTAATATCTTTTAATTTTTGGTAAATAAATATAAACAATCCAGACATAAACACCCACATTGGAAAGGTTACGGAAAAATAAGCGGTAGTTTTTTCTCTAATATCAAGAGAAAGGCTAAAAGCCGGGGCATTAAGTTTAATATTTCAATTAAATATATTTGGGGGTTGTATGAAAGACAGGAGGGGAAATGCGCCCTTTCTGGTCTTTCCTTGTCTTTGCCCAAAAATTCAAGAAGCGATAGAAATCATACGGCAAGTTTAGACCGTATTAATAGCAAAAAAGGTTATATCAAAGGAAATGTTCAATGGCTTTTTAAAGATATCAACCTAATTAAGTGGCATTTCCCTCAAAAACATTTTCTTTTTCTGTGTAATAAGATAACGAAGAACATGCGAAAATAATACATGGTATTTCGAGGAAAAACGCATTTTTTCAAAGTTTATAAATAATTCGGGTAAAACGGGTTAACTAAATGTGTAAAATATTATATATGTCATTAACAACGGATTCTAACAAGTCTTTTTGGGATAAGCTCAACCCCAACGTAATTGTAACTCTTTGCGTCACTTTGATTACATGGATGGCTTTAGGATTTTTCTATGTAGGGACTTACAAAGCAGAAATGATGGAGTTTAAATCTGCCATTATTAAAATGGAGTCTCAAAACATTAAAATTAACGAACAGCTTAATAGTATTAATTTAGTAGAACAACGAGGCTCTAATACGGATAAAGCCGTGAACGGGCTAGATGTTCGGGTGACGCGACTAGAAGAATTTGTTCCTACTATTAAAGTTTTAAGTGAACAAGTTGAATCCATGAAGGAAACACAAAAAGAAATGAGGACTGACACTCGCGACCAACTGAAGGAACTAAAAGACTTAATACAAAAAGCTTTACAGAAATAAATTTAAATGTTATGATATTTTTTGTGGTGTGTTATGTTAACAAAAGCAGATTTAACATTTTTAGGTAAATATACAAAGTTATCTCAGAAAAAAATTAAACTATTGACCGAAGAACCGCAGGATTTGGCTTTAATTCTAGATGTTCTAACTACGGCCAAAATTACCAAAGAAGAACTTCTCTCTCTCTCTTTCGAAGTTATTATCAAATATATAGTTTTTCGATTAAGCCATAATTTAAATTATCCTATTACAGAGAAAATTTATGTCTGCGATATGATTAGCAGACATTTTCCCTATATCTCCCGAAGTAAAAAACTCAAACCCCTTCCCAAAGATTATAATAAAGATTTCGCTGAATATACGTTTGTTTTACTTGGGTTATTCGATCATCGTTTAGACCAGAAGGAAAAATTTAAATATAGTCATCATTTGAAATATTTTAGAGATTGCACCGAGTCGGGGGTTTATACTCATTTGAAAGAATGGTTTCAAATTTGCACTCAAATTAAAACTCAAGAAATTTTTGTTTAATTCATAAAAAAAAGTGTAATATATAGTAACTAGAATTAGTTTGCGGTCGGAAGTATCAAAATTGATACCTAACAACAAAGTAGGTTTTAAATAACCGAAAATAACTCCTGCCAATCGATAGCGAACTTCCAATGACCTAAATATCCTGAATGGCAGGATTTTCTTCTTGATTCTTTCTTTAAAATCAATTATTATATTAATAATGGATATTCTTTTTCTTGTTTCCGGGGGTATTGGCGACCAAATTCTTGGCCTCCAATGCGCTATCGCAGTCAAAGAAAAGCATCCTGATTTAAATGTAGATGTTATTTCTATTTCCCGAGACGATGTTTTCAAACCGTTGCATCATTTGTTCAGAGACGGTGGGATTTTATTATATCAACATCCCGAGCGAGAAAAATGGGGCGAAAATCATTGGATTTTACAGAACCAAAAAGAATTAAATGTTTTTCCTCATAAATTGAAATATTACATTGTGCCGGATTTGTTGCATCGTAATCCGCTGGCCTTCGATTTTCAGAAATTCGGGCAGCATATGAGTGTCATTCGGGAGAAACGCTGTTTGACTAAAAAATGGAAGCCGGGTAAAAAACGGATTTATATGGCGTTAAATACTTCTACGCCTGAATATAAGTATCCTGATATCAAGGGTTTAATTAGTAAAACCGCCGAATTACTTCCTGATTACGAAGTTTATTTTAATGATTTAACCGCATGGGCGGGGCATTCATTAGATAATAACGCCCAAGGTGATTACCCGCCGAATGTGGCTTACGTTCGGAATGAACCATTTATTAGTAGCCTAAACAAGCTAATGGAGAGTGATTATGTAGTGTGTTTAGACAATGGGATTTCTCATATCGCCTATCAATTAGGAATTCCGAGAAGCTTAATCAGTCATCGGTTGGATCATAAAGGGGTAATGTGGGTTGCTCGTTGGTATCCTCAGTTAGCCGATTGTATTACTTATGATTATGCGCCGAGATTACCAACAGTAATAAAACAAAATTTAGAATGTCCGCAAACATTATTAATTCCTCGGTTGTATCACGCGATGTATCCGGGGTTTGATTGTGCGCGAACATTAGGTTTTAAATATTAATTTATGTTAATTAAAATTTCAGTAGAGCCGGGGGCGGCATTTGATATTTTGTCTATTTTAGAAATTAAAATAACAAATTGTGAGAATTTTCGGCAGCGAGACGCTTTACACGAACAGAAAGAAAGACTGCAAGCAGAAATAAATCAAACCATTGGATATGATTTCGCTCGTAAAATTTATTTTTCTGATTTTTATACTAATTTGTATAATGCTAATTTGGCTGTTTTTGATCAGATTGATAAAGAAAAATCAAACGCCGATTTATTAAATTATGAAAGATTCGTCGCGAAAAAGAACTTACAGGAAGAATTCTTTCACGAAGAAATTGCGGAAGTAAAATTAGGATTTTAAAATGCATTTAAAATATATTCAAAAATGCCGGGGGTGTGATAATACCCATTTAGCCCAAGTAATTAATCTGGGGCTCATGCACAATCAAGGTTCTTTTATTAAAAAAGGCGTTCCAGCCCCGCCCAAGCGGAAAACTCCTAATTTGATTATTCGATGCGATGTTTCTAAAGACGAAAATGCTTGTGGGTTGGTTCAAACGGCTCATTCGGTGCCGCCTGCAATTCTTTATCGTAATTACTGGTATCAAAGTGGTATTTCCGCTACGATGAAAAATCATTTAGCAAGTATTACAGAGTTGGGATTAAAAATTAAAACTCCCGGTGCCACCGAACCTTTGACAGTTTTAGATATTGCTTCAAATGATAATACCTTGTTAAACACCTATCCAAAATGTTTTGAGAAATTTGGAATTGATCCCTCTGATATTGCCGCTAAAGCCCCAAAGGATGAAAACACTACAATTATTAATGATTTATTTCCTCAGGGGGCGATATCATTACCACATTTTAGCTTTGATATTATTACATCGATTGCATGTTATTATGATGTTGATGATCCAGTAGAGTTTGCTCATAAGGTTAGCGATTTATTAACAGAAAATGGGATTTGGATTTTTGAAGTGGCTTATTGGAAAACGATGGTTGAAAAATTATCTTATGATTCTATTGTTAATGAACATGTTATTCATTATCATTTGGCTCCGCTGGAAACAATTTTAAAACGAGCAGATTTAAAAATAGGTTATGCTAAAAAAACAAATACTAATGGTGGAAGTATTTTAGTTGTTGCTCATTGTGGTGATGCTAAAATTGATTTATCCATGATCGAAGGCAATGAATTAAATGATTTACGATTAGAAGAATTTGACGCTGAACTTGATGTTTTTAAGACATATATAAATTTTTCAGAGAGAGTCTTTAATCATAAAAATAATTTAAGAAAACTCATTACCGAACTTCGTAATGATGGCAAGACGGTTCATTTATACGGGGCCTCGACCAAACTAAATACATTACTGGAATTTGCAGAAATTGGCCCTGATTTGATTCCTTTTGCGGCGGAACGAAGCCCGGAAAAATGGGGGGCGTCAACCTTATCAGGAATTTCAATTATTTCCGAGCAAGAATCACGCAAAATGAACCCTGATTATTACTTAGTGGGGCCATATCATTTTAAAGAAGAAATCTTGACTCGGGAAACCGAAACGATCAAGATGGGCACGAAGTTTATCTTTCCTTTGCCTGAGATTGAAATTATTGGGTAATGAGAATTTTGTATATAGATTTTAGCGAGGGGTCAGAAGACCTATCTATTTATCCGAACCGTTATGGCGGGGCGCAAATTGTTCCGTCTTGGTGCCGAGAGCTAATGGGCGATTTTTGTTGCGTCGGCACTCAAGAATCTTTCGGAAGTCTCAGAAGCGAAGAAAAACAAAATCAATGCATAGTTATTGATAAACAATTTTTAAGATGTATTAGAGAAGGACAGCCATTAGAATATCATCTTAGAGATAGAAATTTATATTATGATTTAGTTTTTCATAATGCGCCCGATGTTTTTGTTAATACCCATGCCAAACAAACTGTGTGGGCTCCGGGTTATGCTGAAAGAGTCCATCCTAATCATAAATGGGTTTTGTTACATAGTCCCGGCTACCAAAGAACTCAATATCAGAACGCGACAATGATCCCGGTGCAAATCGGGAAACCGGTGCCCGATTTTCAAATTTATAAAAAAGAAGATTTTGTTTTTCAATGCACTAATCATGCACCATGTTTTCAGTCTATAGAATTAGTTACAATTTGTAACAAAAATAGAATTAGGTGTTATTTGGGCGGACCTATCTCAGAAGGCTACCCGCTTCTTGACTTTATCGATAATGAAAATTCATTTTACCTTGGCGTAATGTCCTACAAGGATAAAATCGAAATGTCAAAACGAGCTAGAATACATACTTTGCTACATAATATTCCAATTAATTTTACTTTATCCGGGTTGGAGGCTTTAGCTTATGGGTGTGGATTAATTACAACCCCTCTAGGTTTTTGGCCCTCTTTTATTAATGATAAAATTGGCCGAATGGTTAGGTCTGAGGGTGAATTTTTAAAAGCTTTTCACGATACAAAATATATTGACCAAAAAGATTGTTGGAATAAAGCCAAAGAATACGATAATATTAAAATGGTTGAATCATTTAAAAAGGCGTTCGAAATAATATTACAAAGCTAATGAAAAAATATCTTGCTATTTATCGAGCGTGCGGGTCAGAAACGGAAAGTATCAAACCGTTTCGTCCGGGGTGGTTTAATAAATTAAGTTGTTGGAATAATTTTTTCGCTATTTTTAAAGAATGGTTTGATATTGCTGTCATTTGGGATGGGGACAAAGATAATCAACTTTACAGCGAAATAGCTAAAGCTAGTTTACGGGGTGAAATTTCTTTAAGAAGAATCAACTATAAAAACAACCAACAATCTTTGCTAGAGTGTTATAAATTAGCTGACGAACTAAGTAATGAATATAAGGGATTCTACTTTATCGAGGACGACTATTTACATAAATTTAATGCGGCTAAAGTTTTAATCGAGGGTTTGGCAAGGTTTAATTTTGTGACTCTTTATGATCATATGGATCGTTATCTTTATCCTCAAAATGATACTACGTTCGGGCAAGAATATCTTTCTTTAACGAATAGCAGCCATTGGCGCACCGTAGAATCTACAACGTGTTCGGTAGCAATGATTTCTCCAATATTTAAAATTGTTAAATCTTTATTAATTGAATATTGCAATAAAGGTATAGGCGCACCTGAAGATAGATCGTTTTATCGATTTTTAGTTACAAATGGTCTTCGTTTATTTTCTCCAATACCGGGGTATTCTACTCATTGTGTTCAAGGATTATTATCTCCCTTGGTAGATTGGGAAAGCCTTGCTAATTAAAGTGTAAAGTATCATATAATTTTATGAATTTTGATAAAGTTTTAAAAGCCCTTCTTGAAGGAACTCCTGTTATTATTACCGATAATCATGATCGAGAAAATGAGGGTGATGTAGTTATTGCCGCCGAAAAAGCATCTAATAAAAATATTAATTTTTTTATTCAAGAGGCTCATGGGTTAATGTGTGTTCCCGCGCATGGTCAAATCTTAGATAATTTGAAAATTCCTATGATGGTTCAGGATTCTACTGATAAATTTAGAACTCCTTTTACTGTTTCGGTGGATGCGGCTCATGGAATTGCTTCCGGTATGTCTGTATCCGACCGATTGAAAACTTTGGCGGTTATGACAAATTTCGGTAGTGACCCCGAAGATTTATCTCGTCCCGGCCATTTATTTCCGTTACGTGCCAACGATAAACTTTTGTTAGGAAGACAGGGACATACCGAAAGCTCTATTGAATTAATGAGGCTCGCAGATTTAAAGGAAATTGCTGTGATTGCGGAAATTTTAACCGTTGATGGAACAATGGCACGCGGGCAGGAATTAACTGATTTTGCTATGTCGCATAATTTACCAACAATTACTGTTGATGAAATTTATAAATTGGTTTATCTTAAATAAGAGTGAATACAAGAGCTTATAATAGAATTGAAGTTGATTATAATAAAGGCATTGTAACCAAAACCAGTTCGACTTCTCGTTTAAAAGACGAAATAAACTATTATATAGTATTACCCGATAAATTAAAAATCTATTTTCCTAGATTAGTTGGATATCAAGATAATATTGCCCCTTATCAATTACAAATAGAATATCTGGATGTTTTAGACCTTGGAAAAAATAATGCCTTGTTTCCCGCGCTTTTTGAAAAAATTCTTTTTATTCTTCGCGATTTTCAGAAATATGAATGTCCTTTATTGACATACCCCGCAAATGAATATCGCGAGGATATGTTCGTAAAAAAAACCGAAACAGAATATACTAATTTACTTCAAAATAAATTTTTTGCCGATATCTCTAAAATAGAAGATTTAAAAATTAATGGCAAGCATTATAAAAATTTTTTACAAATCTGGGATAATGTTAAAACTTTAATTCGACAAAGATTGATTAATAACAATCCATTCACAGTGATACATGGGGATTTTTGTTTTTCAAATTTGCTATGGTCAAATCACGGAATTTTACGATTGATTGACCCCCGAGGAAGCTTTGGAATGAGGGGTGCGTGGGGCGACTCTGTTTATGATATTGCAAAACTCCGTCATTCTTTAATTGGGGGGTATGAATTATTAATTAATGATCGGTTTTGGGTCGCGAGAGGCGATTCTTTAGATTACGCTCAACAATTTGAATATAAAGATGATGTATTAGGAATATTTACTGATTGTTTCGGAGCGGATTTAAATTATAAATTAGTGGAGGGATTAATTTTCATGGGCATGATTGCGCGGCATTATGATAGTTTTGACCGGCAAAAAGCGATGTATGCCATTGGAATTAAATATTTAAATGAAGTTTTATGCGAATAGCTCTTTGTTTTTCCGCGCATTTAAGACAATACGAACGTTATTTTCCTAATATTAAGGAAAAATTTCTTCAGCTTTCAACGGGCGGGCAGATTGATGTTTTTATTCATACGTGGCGTAAAAGAGGCCCAACTCATTCTTGGCATGTAAGTCATAACGGAACCGAGGGAATGGATTTAATGGATATAGATATAGAGCATGTCAAACAATTATATAATCCGACTATAATAGCTGTAGAAAATTACGAAGATATCAAACCCATTCTTTTATTGAAAAATTTTACTGACAAAACCCCCGGCAACGAGCATATTTATAAAGAAGGGATTTGCACCACTACCCCCGCATTTTATAAAATTTGGCGATGTAATGAACTAAAAAAGGAATACGAGCAAACTCACAATTTTGTTTACGATATGGTGATTCGTTTGCGCCCCGATATGAATTATTCATATCGAACAATGACTTTAGACATACGTAATCATGTACATGTTCCTCATATCATGGAAGACCAATGTTATGATCATTTAGCTATTTCTAATTCAAAATTCATGGATCAATATTCCTCTTGCTTTTTGAATTTACATAAAATTTACCAGCAAGATTTTGATTTGGGCGGCGAGAAAACATTATATCGTCATTTACAATTACAAGGTTTGTCTTTTACGTCTATTCCTCATTGTTCAATCACTAAATAAAATGGAAATCATTATACCAATGGCGGGGCAGGGCAAACGGTTTACTGAAAAATACGGTAATGTTTTTAAGCCGCTGATTAAAGTGCGAGGGCGCACCATTATAGAACACACTCTATCCTCTTTGAATGAAGAAGACTTATCTAAACATAATATTCATTTTGTGATTTTAGAAAAGCACGAAACAGATTTTAAAGTAACCAGTCAGTTAGAATCTATTTTCAATTTTACATTTACGATGCATTATTTAGAATATGCTACTCGGGGTAATTTGGAGACAGCTTATCTAGTCAATAAAAAAATTAAACCGGCAAAAGATGTTTTGTTTTTAGACTCGGATAATTATTATGAGGGGGCGGGGTTGTTTAATTTAATTTCTTCCAAGCAAGAACTTGAATTTGCGGTAACGTGTTGTTTTGAGCCTTTAGATGATAGCTGCAAATGGTGTTTCACTACATTAAACGGCGACCGAGTAACCGGAATTTACGAAAAAGATAAAAAAGCCTTAGAGTTGGGCGGGAAACCAATGATGGGCGTTTTCTACTTTTCGCAAGCAGAAATGTTTAATGAGTTAGCTGATAAAGTATTCGAACGACAAATAACAACAAACAATGAATATTATCTATCTAGCGCCCTATCTCAAATGTTAATCGAAAACAAGCCGGTTTTTGCATTTAAAGCTAATAAAATTATTCCTTTGGGGACTCCCGAGGATATAATAAAGTATGCGGGTTTGTCTTGATTTAGATGGAACAATTTGTTATAATAAACAAATAAATCAAAAATATGAAGATGTTTTGCCCATTGAAGGCGCGGTAGAGAAAATTAGACAATGGAAAAAGGACGGGCATGAGATAATTATTTATACGGCTCGTAACATGGCGACATGTAATAATAGTTTAGGCAAAATTATTAAGAATCAATCTTCGATAATTACCGATTGGTTGAATTATTACGGGATTCCATTTGATGAGTTATGGTTCGGGAAGCCGTTAGCAGATATTTATATTGACGATAAAGCTTTAAAATTTGAAAATTGGAATATTAATTTATGAATACGTTTTTTATTGATTCAGCAAATGTTAATTTTATTAATCGAATTTGTGATAATGTTAAAACCCACCTTCCTTTAAACAAGGTTTTGGCTGGATTTACCACTAATCCTAAAATTTTGGATCGAGAGGGTGTGACGGGTATATTTTTAAAAGACAAAATACGTGAGCTTTTAGATTTGTTAGAAAGCTTGCGCGGCGACAAAGAAGGCAAGGTTTATGTCCAAATTCCTTATAGTTATATGCCTTTAGATGAAATGACAAATTGGATATTAGATTTATTCGGGTCTATGGGAGCTAATCCCCAACTAGGAATTAAATTGCCGCCAGATACAGATATTATTAATGCGGCAGGGTCATTACACGGTAAAATATCTTTGAACATTACTGGAGTTACTTCTTGGGAACAAGTTGAATTAGTAGAAAACAATTATATTTTAGTTGATTATATTAGTTTTCTTTTCGGTCGAATGGAAGCTTTGGGAATTAACGCGGAAAAACAAATTTTAAAAAGTCAAAAATATCTTGCTGCGGCTAAATTATTAGCAGGAAGTTTGCGTGATTTAAATGGGCTGGAACGTTCTTTTGATTTAAATATGGTTCCGACAATAGGAACAACAGCTTGGGATTCGGTAGAAAAAGAGGGATTAGATAAATTTATTAGTTTGTTAGACGATGTACCACAAATTGCCAAGGATTTGTCAAATTCGTTTTTCGAAGAAATGGATGGGCTTGCTGGAAAAAACGGGTTAGCGAAAATATGAAATTTAAGATAATTGGTAGCCATGATCATGCTATGTCCGGGGTGCCTCAAATCATTGAGGCCCTAAAAAAATTAGGGCATGAAATTGTGGATTCGGACGCTGACGTTCTTTATCATCCTACAGGATTTTTCGAGGATTTGTTTGAAGCAGTCCCGGCAAATCCCAGAGCTTTAAAAGTTGGATGTTTATTAGATGCCAATCCTCTGAACCCCGATTGGCCCGAAGAAAAAGTTGCATTACAATTATCAAACTTGGATATAGCTTTAACTATTTCGGAAACGGCTCGTCAACAAATTTTAAAAAGAACGGGACAAGATACTAAAGTTGTTTATTATCCTATTAAACCGATTGTTTCAAAAAATTATATGCGCGGGGTAGATTTTCTAACAGTAGGTAGAATTTATTCTGAAAACAAGAGATTTAATTTAGTCGATGCATTTTTAAAAGCAGTTTCCTTTAATAGAGATTTACTTATTGTGGCTGGCCCAGAAAAACCTCCTTTTGGGTATTATACAGGATTATTACCAACTGAAACTTTAAATGAACTATATAATAGCGCAAAATATTTGTTATTTTTTAGTTCCCATGAGGGGTTAGGTTTAAGCGCGATTGAAGCTATTGTTGCCGGATGTACACCAATTTTATGCTCTGATAATGAATGCGTCAAAGAATTAGGACTAGAAGATTTTTCTGCCGATCCTAATCCAATTAGTTTAGCCAGCAAATTAAAAGAAATGGAAGAAAATCGTTCTGTATTTTTAGAAAAAATAAATATATTACGGGGGAAATTTTTAGCTCAATTTAGCGCGGAAGCTGTTGCTAAAAACATTTTAGATGCTATTTTAAATAAATGAACCATGTTGCATTAATTGGTTTCGGGTATTTTGGGCCTAATATTTTTCGAGTCTTGACTCAATTCGAAGAAATTAAAACCATTACTGTTTGCGATATATCGGCGGACAATTTAAAGAAAATCCCCAAGGTTCATGATAATATTACATTAGTTATCACTCAAGATTATAATATTGTTCTTGGCGACTCAGAAATTAAAACTGTTTTTATTGCAACTCCGGGGAACACTCATTTTGATTTAACAAAAAAAGCTCTAGAGAAAGGAAAAAATGTTTTTGTAGAAAAGCCCATTGCTTTTACGGTAAATGAAGTAGAAGAATTGATTCAAATAGCTGGCCAGCAGGGGTTATTATTACATGTAGATCATACTTTTGTTTATTCTTCAGAAATAAATTTTTTAAAACAATGTTTACAATTTGATGTATTGGGCGAACCGATATCATATCGTTCGATAAGGGCGAATTTAGGGCCTTTTTTAAATAATATTGATGTTATTTATGATTTAGCGGTTCATGATTTAGCGGTAATTCGATACTTATTTCCCACTAAAACTATCCAAAAAGTATCAGCGGTCGCCCATCGTAATATATGTTCTAAATATGATGACGCGGATATTAATTTGTTTGGGGTAAATTTTAGTGCCCATATCCATGTTAGCTGGTTTTACCCCAAAAAAGTCCGTGAAATTATAACGGGAGGAACAAAGGCGATGTTTCATCATGATAGTGCGACAGTTTTACCGCCGCGCATTGTGGATTTAAAAGGCAAAATTTTAACTTACGAACATATAACAAATTTAGGCGAACCTTTGTATGTAGAGATTAATCATTTTTTTGAATGTCTAAAAAACGATAAAAAAACTTTATCTACGGGCACAGATGCTTCTTATGTTGTAGAAATTTTAGAAGCTATACATAAAAGTATTGAAAAATCAGGAGAAACCGTTTATATTTAAATTATGAAAATTGGTTTAGTGCTTGCCGTTTATAACGCGATGGATTATTTGCAAGAATGTCTTGATCCTTGGATTGAATTTCCATGTGTCGAAATTGCATGTGTTCATTGTTGTTTTAAAGAAAATCATGAAAACCAAGAACCGATTGAGTCTGCGGATAAAACTCACGAATTTCTTCAAATTTACCAAAAGAAAAATTTTATTCAATATTTTGAATTTTTAGAAAAATCGGCTTTTGAACACGAAGCTCGTAATTATGCCGTTAAACATCTTTTAGAACAAAGCGTGGATTTTATTTGGACTATTGGAGCAGATGAAATTTATACTATCGAGCAAATTCATTCTATTATAAAATATCTTGAAAAAGATGAATTTACTTCTTGGTTTTCAATTTATCATAAAAATTTTACTTTCGATAATAAAATATGGATAGATGGATTTTGCCCTCCCAGAATTTTTCGAGTAAATACCCCTAGTTTTAAATTAAAAGAGTTTTTTTGGGACGATGATATTCATTATACATGTAAAACTACTAATGCTTTATCTAGTTACCGGCATTTCCCGACAAAAAACATTCCTAAAAATATTGCATTAATTAATCATTATACTTGGCTTTCTAATGAAAGAAGCCGTAAAAAAGTAGAATATCAGGCAAAACATTTTGCCCCGCCCCGAGGGGCAGGTTGTTCATTTCGATGGAATTATGAACAAAATAAGTTAGAATTTAATTTAGATTATTATAATAAAGTAGGGCAAAGTTTGCCAGAACTAAACTATGAATAAGAAAAAAGTTTTGATTACAGGAATCGCGGGGATGATAGGGGCTAATTTTGCCATTTATCTAATTAAAAAAGGATATGAAGTTATTGGCATAGATGATTTATCGGGCGGATATCAAGAAAATATTCCATTTGGAGTTAAACAGTTTTATCGAGCAAATTGTAGTGATTCTATTATTTACAATATCATTTCAACTCATCGTCCTGATTATGTTTATCATTTTGCCGCTTATGCCGCTGAAGGATTAAGCCCTTATATTCGCAAATATAATTATGAAAATAACGTTGTGGCATCTGCTAATGTTATTAGCGCGTGTATCGAAAACGATGTTAAGAAAATTATTTTTACAAGTTCGATGGCTGTATATGGTCATACAGAGCCTCCTTTTAAGGAAATAGACCCTCCAAATCCAGCCGATCCTTATGGAATTGCTAAATACACGATTGAATTGGATTTAGCGTTAGCCAAGGAGCAATTTGGGCTTGATTATTCTATTGTGCGACCCCACAATGTTATTGGAATTTATCAGAACATTTGGGATAGATATCGAAATGTTATTGGAATTTGGATTCGTCAGATTTTGAATAATGAGCCTCTTACAATTTATGGAGATGGGACACAGACACGAGCTTTTTCTGACGTAGATTATATTATGTCGCCCTTGGAAAAATTAATGGCTTCCACTTCTGAAATTAATAATCATCATGTTTTCAATATTGGGGCTGATTTTGAATGCGAGATAAATTACGCCGCAACAACTTTATTAAAAATAGCCGAACAAAATGGTTATACTGGAAGTATTAAACATTTGGAAGCGAGAAATGAAGTAAAACATGCGTTTTGCGACCATAGTTTAGCAAAAGATATATTAGGATTCGAAGATAAAACTCAACTAGATTTATTAATTCAAAAAATGTTTATTTGGGCTAAAGACCAGCCAAATCGTGAAATTAAAAAAATGAATTATGAAATTACGAAGAACATGTATTCGTTTTGGAGATAATGAACTTAGAATTATTAGCTAAAATTAAGCAAGACGTATTAAGCATTCCCTACGAGAAAAAACTTTTCTCTGAGGAATACGCCGGGGTCTATCTTCATTCTAATAGTCCTTTTAAACTAGAAGATCATGAGGCGTCTTTTCATTCTTTCCGGGTGTTTAGTCATTATGATTATCCAATTTATTTATTTATTGATTCGGAGTCTTATACTTTGGATGTAGTTAAATTAAAGGAAAAATATGATCATATTCACGTTCTGTTTATTAATAAGCTTAATAGCGTTGTGGAATTTAATTATTTCAGTATATATAATTTGCCGCATCTTATTCCTGCGGAACAACTCATCTACTTCCAATATGATGGATTTCTTATCAAAGGAGGATGGGAAGAACGAACCATAGGGCTTGATTGGTTGGGGGCCAAATGGAAGTCTCCGGTCAAAGTAATAGAAAATACTTTAAATTATTCCGCCATCCGAATAGGTAATGGGGGCTGCAATTTTAGACGCAAATCTAAAATGCTAGAAGTTCTAAAATTTGTCGATAAACATGGGGGACAAGGCAATATTGTAAAAGGAATAGAGATTGATGGGCGAGTAGCTAATCAAGGGTCTTTTTTAGCAGAGGATTTGTTTTTTTGTTATTTTGGTTTTGGTTCAAAAATATTTAATACCGTCCCCGAATATGAAAAATATGTTGATCATTTTGCGCTTGAACCGATTACTTGGGAACAATATAATTTAAATCCTAAGCCCTGCCATTTATTTCATAGAATAGATGAATAATTTAAAAATAGCTAACTGCTTGCGCCCAAGTATGTTGGGAGATATTATAGGTTCATTACCGTTTTTAACTTATTTGGAAAAAATACGTCCCGGTAGTTATAAAATGGTTTATATTGATAAAAAATGCGCTCATATCGCTCCTTTTCTTTTAAATCATCCTTTAATTGATAAGATTTATATTTCCGAAGATTCCGATAAGGTGAGTGAGAAAGATGCGGAGTATTGCAAAAAATTCGATATGGTGTTTGAGCCATTCGTCTCGGTCTATTTCCAAGATTGGTTTAATACAATTCATATTACCGAATCTTTGTTTCGCTTAAACTTTTTATGTGGTTCGGGATATATTGATCCGAAAGAATGGGATAGATTAACGGAAGAAGAAAAATGTCCTAAATTATATCAGTGGTTTGAACCCATCGAATATTGGAGGAAAACTATAGCTATTTGGCCATTCTCGGGATATGCCAATTCGGACGCAAGCATTCAATTACGTTCGCCAAGTTTAGAATGGTGGGAGAAAATGGTTGAATTATTATATGAAGCTGGTTTTGATGTTAATCAATACGGTCATCCTGAAAGTCCTTTAATTGGAGACGGAAAAACTGTAGATGATTTTCGTGATATGTCTTTATTTGACGCGATTAAAGATTCGCTCGCCTGTGATTTATCAATTACTACAGACTCGGGAAGTTCTTGGTTGCTAAATGCTTATGGGCATGAAAATATTTGTCTTTATACTAATTATAAAGAGGGACATGTTACTAACGTAGACGCTTATGTTCCAAAAAATTGGAAAAATAACTTGATTTCTATCTACGGGAAGGATAATATTAATAATATCAAACAAGAGGAAGTCTTGGAAAGTATTAAAAGATAATGATTTATTTAAACGGTTATAAAATTTTTAAAGAAGGAAAGGGAAATCGCGACCCCATTTTCCTAGAAGCTTTATCTTTACTGGAGGGAAAGCCAGCGAATATCCTTGAAATAGGAGCGATGCGAGATGTAAACGGACGGGCGGGCGATGGGTTTTCTACTTTCTTCTTTGCTGAATACATTAAACAATATGGGGGCCATATTACTGTTTGTGATATTTCTAAAAATGGATTGGATAATTGTAGACAAATTTTAGGCGAGTATTTAGATAATACTCAAATTACTTATCATCTTGGCCCCGGCTTGAATCATTTAACTAATACTTCGGAAATTTATAATTTAACTTTACTTGACGGTTCTGATGATCCAAATGAAATGTTAGCAGAATACGAAGCTTGCAAGTCTCGTTTTATTCTTTGTGACGACTTTTCAACTAAAGGATTTTTACTCAGACAAAAATATCCTGATTTTAAACTTTACAAGTGGCATCATGCGGGGCATGAATGCGCGTTATATGGAGTCCCCAAAGAAACAGTTTTTTTACCAAATTTATTATAAATAATTATGTCAGCATTACGAGATATACAAACGTTACCTTGGATTCATAAACATGGAACTAAGATTTTCTTTGAAACCGGGACTGGATTAGGAAGCGGCTTAATGAGGATGTTACAACCCGAATATGGGTTTAACATGCTTTTGTCCGTAGAAATAGACAAGGAATTGGCCGCGCATAGCCACAAAACTTTTTCTTTTGATAATCGTATTCAAATTTTTAATACCACTGGCATTCAGGCGTTAGAACAAATTCTTCCGCAATTACCTGTGCATGTGCCTATTTTCTTTTGGATCGATAGTCATTTTTCTAATTCAGATTATAATTTGGGCGACAAACCTTTGGTGCCTCATGATACCGATGCGCCCGAAATCAGGCTTCCGGCATTCAAAGAAATGGAATTAATTAAAAACATTAGGACGAATCGCGGGGCCAAGGATTTTATTTTGTTAGATGATGCGATGTTATACGATGAATTAGATCGATACGAAGATAGAGTAGAACGTTTGGGGCTTAATGCCGTTCCGCCCGAATATAGGAAGTTGTTGCCGAAAATTATCAATTTATTTCAAGATAGCCATAAAGCTCAAGTTATTACTATGTCTCAAGGGTTTTTAGCTTTACATCCAAAATGAATTCAAAGTTTAAATTAGGAAGTATTGAACTTCCGTATTGTTACCACGAACATAATTCAAGTTTTCGAAACGAAAGGAAAGTTGAAGTTCCTTTAGGGGCGTATTTTCTTGATAAATTTAATAATGATGTTTTCGAAGTGGGTTGCGTTATGCCTCATTACGGGCGCGGCGAACATACAATTATTGATTTAACTGATAATCATCCTAGAAATATTAAAGCTAACGCTCTCCATTGGGATTATACCGGGAAAAATGTTTTGTCTATTTCAACAATAGAACATTTCATGACGCGGGAATATGGCAATGGTTCAAACGAAGATAGTATTACTTGTTTAAGTAAAATTGTTACAGAAGCGAAAAATTATTTAATTACTTTTCCCACTTGTTATAATGAGTTTTTGCATCAACATATGAAAAGCAATGCCTTTATTCCAAGGGTTATGCTAAAACGTATTAATCAAAACGAAAATGAATGGGAACAGTATTTTGATTTTGATAATGTAGATATTGAATTCGGACATTGGGACGGGAGAAACCCCGATGGAAAGTTTAATAATGCAAACGCGGAATTTATCGTGACAAATTTACCGGAGTTGTTGATAAGGTAAAGGATTTTAATGAATAAACTGTGGCTAACTTTAATTACACAAAATCGAGAACAAGACATTGATGAATTAACGAAAGAAACTTTTGATTTTTTTGATGGGATTGTAGGAGTTGTGAATCAGCCTTCCGATGATAAAACATACGATATTCTTAATGAACGGAAAAAGGCGGGGCAAATTATTAAACGCCCCTTTGTTAAGCATCACGGATTTTTAATGAACGAGTTTCTTTTCTCGGGTGTGATTAAAAATTTAGATTGGTTTTTAATATTAGACAGTTCTGATCGTATTAATTTAGGTTGGTTAAAAGATTTAAGGCGTAGTATTAATTATTATGAACAAAATAATATAGGAGCGGTTTTTTTAGATAGAGTATATTTAGCTCGTTATATTGATTCAATGGAGTTTCATGGTGGTGTTCATTGGGGTTTAAGTCCATTCTTGGGCCAAGTTATAAATTTTTCCGCACAACCCGGTTACAATAAAGAAAACTATATTATTAATACAAGAGGAAAAGATAAGGATAGTATTGAGCGTTCTGGAATTCGTCATCCAATTAAATACTATTTAGAATATGGGGCGAATAGCCATACTCAACTTTTATACCAACAATTTGGTAATGATGTTTGGCAAAAACATGAAAATTCACGAATGCAATTTCGGATTTATTGCGAGAGCGTGTTAGGATTTGAATGTACGGTAAATAATTTAATTGATTATATCAAAACTGGAATTTTAAACAAAACCCTTCCAAATGAAGTCACTGAATTTATTGAAACAGAAGTATCGATGCAGGATTTAGTAAGATATTATATATTAAAACATAATTTTTTAGGAGAAATAGCAGTTAATCGTTTTAATTGGTCTTTTAAGAAATTTTATTATCAAGGGGCCGAACATCAAAATAAAAATGATGGGTTTGTTGGATTATTTAATCAATATAGACTTGCTCAAGGAAAGGAAATGGAATGAACGGACATAAAATACGAAGCGAAGGATATTATGCTTTTGAATTTGGAAAAAGTTTTGCCGAGGCGAATCCTTATAAAACAGTAGAAATGAGGGGCGATGCAAATGTTTTATCTTTACAAGTAGAGGCGATTCAATTTTTTAATGGATGGGAATCTAGACGAAAAGAAGTTTCGGGGCTCAGTGGATATTCTTTGTTTTTAGATGATTTTCGATTTCCAGATTGGGTTAGTTGGGTGCCGTTGGATTTAGAACAAAATTGGGTAATTGCGACTCATTTTTACGAGTTTATTGAAATCATTGTAAAATGTGGATTGCCTAGATTAATTAGTTTTGATTACGATTTAGATCGTCATAATTTACCGGTGACTCATTTACCTTATGGTAATGGATTAGATTGCGCGAAATGGTTGATTGATTATTGTGAAAGAAACGAGAAAAAATTTCCTGATTATGTCATTCATTCTTCTAATCCAGAAGGAAAAAAGGCAATTCAAGAATTAATTTGGAATTTTAAAAATAAACAACAATGAGCAAAAAAGTAATAATTAGTGGATGTACGGGACAAATGGGAAGTTTTTTTGTGGATTATTTATTAAAAAACACAAATCATGAACTCTTTGGATTGGTTAGACGATTATCTGTTAAAAATCATAAAAACATAGAACATATTAAAGACCCGCGTTTTAAATTAATTAGCGCGGATTTGACTGATGGTGAGTCATTATATCAAGCAATAGATCAAGTTAGACCGGATTATTTTATTAATTGTGCGGCCCAATCTTTTGTTTCCGAGTCTTGGATTAGTCCTGTCAATACGTTTCGCACAGATGCCGAAGCAATCATTCATATTTTAGAAGCGATTCGTAAAGTTAATCCAGCATGTCGTTTTTATAATTTCGGATCAAGCGAGGAATTCGGAGACGTTTTATATTCCCCTCAGGATATTAAACATCCTTATCGGGCTCGTTCTCCTTATGGTGCTGCTAAAATTGCAGCACACTCCATAGTAAAAGTGTACCGAGAAAGTTATAATTTGTATGCTATTCAAGGTATTTGTTTTAATTACGAAGGAACGAGAAGGGGCGAGGAATTTGTTACTCGTAAAATTACTAAGGGAGTGGCTAGAATTAAAAATTTTTGGAATAAAGCTCACGGTTTTGAGCCAATTACACTTGGTAATTTAGATGCTCGTCGTGACTGGTCCGATTGCGAAGATTTTGTAGATGGAGTTTGGAGGATGTTAAATCAGGACGCGTTTAATCCCGAAATTAAAAATATACCTTCGGTTACAGCTAGAAAGGCGGGGATTTTATTACCCCGTCCTGTAGAATATGATTTATCTAGTAAAGTAAGAGAATATGTTTTAGCGAGTGGTGAAACTCATTCAATTAGAGAGTTTATAGAATTAGCATTTCAAGAAGTGGGTATTGTAGGTCAATGGGCAGGAAAGGGAATAAATGAGCAATATTTAATGACGGGACAAGGGTTAAAAGGTTTGCCTGTTTTGGTTCGTATTGATTCTAAATTTAATCGTCCCGCTGATGTAGAATTATTATTAGGAGACTCAACTCCTATTCGTCAGGAATTAGGTTGGTCCCCAAAAACTACTTTCCCCGAACTAGTTAAGAAAATGGTAATTGCAGATTTAAAAGAAGTAGGATATAATTAAAGTCATGGCTAAAAACATAGAGCACGAAAAATGTAAATTTTTGGTGTCGTTTTTCTGCGGTAAAATTGATACCAACTTTTGGGCGCGGGAAATTAAAATTGCCAAAAAGTTAATTAAAGAACATCCCGAGACGGATTTGTGGGAGAAAATGGTATTTAAATGTAAACTTCCTTCTTTAGCATTCTTTCTCACCGAAGACGGGCAAAACATGATGAAAAAACATTTTGCTATTAAAAAACTTGTTTTACCAGAAAAACCAGAGTATAATTTAGACAAGGAAACAAAAATTCAAGAAATAGCAGAAGTTTCCAAGCCAAAAACAATTTTTAATTTTTTAAATTCATAATTATGGGACGTAAAGCAAAAGAAGAAGAAGTAGAACAAGAAACTAAAAAATCTGGAAATAATTCAGCAAAATACGCAGCCGCTTATTTAGCCGAACATCCTGATCATCTCTGTACAGAGGAAGATATTGTTTACACTGTTTCTAGCGGGAGTCTTGGTTTGGATGTGGAAATGGGGGGAGGAATTAGGCCGGGTATTGTTAGAATGACGGGAATTTCGGAGGGCGGGAAAACATCTTGTTCTTTCTCTTATATGAAAAATTTCTTACAAGAAAAAAATCGCAAAGGTGTTTATATTAGAGCCGAAAGAAAAGAATCTGAGCAACTTAAAAAACGTATCGGCGTTCCATTAACTTATGACATTGAAAATTGGCCGGACCAAACTTGTTTTGTTTATCGTGGAAATATTTATGAAAACGTAATCGGTTTCATGAGAACTTTAGTTATGAAGAATCCTGATAAAACTCAATATATGTTTATTCTTGATTCTATGGATGGATTGATACCTAAAGCAGATTACGATAAAGACTTCCAAGATGCTGTTCAAGTTGCGGGCGGGGCTCTTATTACAGCGGTATTTTTAAAAAAACTTGCGTTAGCAATGGGTGTTAGAGGCCATATATGTATTTTAATTAGTCAGGTTCGTGCAACCATTAGAATTAATCAACAACAAAAAATTGACCCAAAATTGACCAATGCAACAGGCGGAAATGCCGCCCAACATTGGGCGGATTGGATTTTAGAATTCCAAAATCACGAAACAAAAGAATGCAAAATACGAGAAAATGACGCGGAAAAGGGAAAAGTTTTGGGTCATTGGTGTAAAATTATTTTCAAAAAGACTCCTAACGAAAAAACCAACGAAGTAATTCAATATCCTATTAAATACAATCAATCTGCTGGCGATAGAGTTTGGGTGGAACGAGAAGTTGCGGATCAATTAATTTTTTGGGAATTTATTAAAGTAAGTGGCAAATGGATTTCGCCAACTTTTGTTTTTACAAATGTTTTAAAAGAACATAATTTTACTTTTCCAGAAAAGTTCGACGGCATGAAAAACCTTAATGAATATCTAGAAGAAAATCCTGATTTAGTTAAATTTTTGTATAATTACTTTAGAGAAGTTAAAATGAAGGAAATTTAATGCGTTGGATTAATAAACGGGAGAAATTAGTTTGGCATCCTGATAATAAATATAGAATAAAATGGGGTAAAAAAGCCCCATCAAAAGGGGCTCAAGAAGTTAAAGATTTTTTGCATCGATATTGCAGCGATTATATTTGGTATGAAGAATACCGATTGCCGGGATGCTTGTTGAGAGTTGATTTTTTATCTCCCAATAAAAAACTTGCTATTGAATTTAACGGGCCTCAACATGAGGGATTTAACAAATTTTTTCATGGAACAAGAACCGGTTATAAAAACATGTTTAAAAGAGACATGGATAAAGAAAAATTTCTAGTTAAAAATGGTTACACTTTCATAGAGATTTATAAAGAAGATTTGCCTTTGACCCATAGTTTCTTTTCAAGTAATTATAATATAATAATTTAGGTGTAATAGATAGTGTGGATAAACCCTTTGAATTGCCAGCGGCGTTTTTAAAACAGCTTAATGAATTTTCACGCGGCGGGTATATACTAATCAGAGCTAATACCAATGGCGCTCCTGAAGTTTACGTGCAATTTGATGATATGCTTACTGCTATTGGGATGATTCGTTACACTAAAATGTGGAGCACCGCTTTAGACGAACTAAACGAAGAAAACGTTATCGAGAATATTAAAAACGAAAACGACCCCGAAGATTCAGACGAAGAATAAGTTTCATTTTATCTTGAGTTTCTGTAAAGTTTAACATATAATTTAACTATGGCGCAACTGTTTTCATTACAAGTCGAGAGACACACTTTGTCGGCGTTTTTTAAACATCCTCAGGTTTTTCCTGAAGTCGATGGGTTCATGACGGAATATGATTATTACAATGACACAAATCGAACTATATTTACGGTTATTCGTTCTATTTTAACGCGTGGGGAAAAGTTAGATAAGGTTTTAGTTGCTCAAAAAATTGATAATTTGGGTTTTAAACCTAAGGACGACCTTAATATTTTTCAATATTTAGACGCGGTAGCCGGTTCTCAAATTACCGCCAAAGCTGGCGTTGATGCTTGCAAAGAACTAGTGAAATTTCGGGTTCGGAGAGAGCTTTGCGAAACGTCAGAAAAAATTAAAGATTTTGTTCTTAAAAATGGTGAACTGAATATTGATAACTTGATTGCGGAAACCGATAAAATCTATAACGATAAAATATTTTCATATCAAATAGAACATGAGCCCAAAGACCTTTATGATGGTTTAGAGGAAATGGTTTTAAAACGCGGGGCCAATCCTTTGGAAGAAACCGGATTACTTACACCTTACGGAGAATTTAACAGGTTGTTTGGTGGGATTCGTGGCGGTAACGGATTATACGCCGTCGCTTCTCGTCCTAAACATGGTAAATCAACTTGGCTTTTAAATATGGCCGAAGGGATTACAATGTTAAATAAAGACACTATTGCTCTTTATCTAGATACTGAAATGGAAACTGAAATCAGTCAGTTTCGAGCCGCTTCCGCTATTACTGACGCTCCTATGTGGTATCTCGAAACCGGGAACTGGAGTAAAAATGCCGAATTGACCAAAAAAGTAAAAGCGACTTTAAGTAATGTTCAAAAATTAAAAAATCGAGTTTTTCATCTTAATGTAGCTAACCGTCCAGTAGAACAAATTTGTAGTTTGATTCGTCGTTTTTATTATAAACATATCGGGCGGACTTCGGGAAAAAGATTAGTGGTTTTTTATGATTACATTAAATTAACCGGGGAAAAACTAACAAATAATTGGGCGGAACATCAAGCCATTGGCGAAAAAATCAATCTTCTTAATGAAACCGGGAATGAGTTGAAAGTTCCCCTTTGGGCGGCGATTCAATTAAACCGTTCCGCCGAAGACGGAAGGGATGATAGCGCGGCTATTGCTATCTCGGATCGTTTACAATGGTTTGCGGCATTTGTGGCAATTTTTAGACGCAAACGGATGGATGAATTAGCCGAAGATGGGATAGATTTTGGAACTCATAAAATGATTCCTACTGCGACTCGTTTCCAAGGTAAGGATTCGGCGGGGCATTTAGATATGGTGAAAGTTTCGGTAGGGAAGCAAAAACCAAAATATGAGCAAAATTTTATTAATTATAATATTGAAAATTTCCGTATTTGTGAGAAAGGAACTTTGATTGACGTTGTGAGACGGCGGCAAGCTTTAATTAAATTGCAAGATGACGATCAATCAGATGACGCCCATGTATGAATTCTGTAGAAAGTATTTTAACAGAATTGGGTTATAATCTAACAAGGTCTGCAAACTATTTACAAGCGGCGGCGGTATATCGCGGGGGAGACGATCATACTTCTTTGACAATATATCCCGAAGATAATTTATGCATTGATTGGGTTTTAGGGGAACGGTTTTCAATTGAAGTATTGATTGCTCGGACTTTAAAAATAGAAAACCCGGACCTTGTTCAAGAATGGTTAAAAACAAAAAACGTTGTTATCAAAACCGAGATAACAAAACCAAAAATAAAAATGCCTAAAATCCATCCTCCTGAAACATTATTTAGTTTAAGCCCTGATCATAGTTATTGGATTAATCGTGGAATTGATTTAGATACCTTGAAATTATTTAAAGGGGGACTAGCTGGTAAAATTGGAAGTTTGAAAAACAGATATGTTTTTCCGATATTTAACGCTAAAAATGAAATTGTGGGTTTTACGGGGCGCGACACTCTTAAATTTGAAGGTGAATATGAGGGGCGCAAACGTCCAAAGTGGAAACATTTGGGCAATAAAGCAGCCTTTAAATGGCCCCTTATATTAAATAATAAAATAATCCAAAATAAGAAACAGGTTATTTTGGTCGAATCTCCCGGTGATGTTTTGTCTTTTTGGACATGCGGAATTAAAAATGTTATTTGTGTTTTTGGGACTGAACTAAGTTTTGATATTATTAATTATCTTATCAAATATGATATAGATGATATTATTATTAGCACTAATAGCGATATAGTAAATGAACAAGGTCGAGCACCGGGGCAGGAAGCGGCTGAGAAAATGGAACGAAAATTGCAAAAATATTTTGATTATCGACAAATTCGCGTTTGTTTGCCAGAGTTAAAAGATTGGAACGAAGTTTTACGTGTCGAAAATGGCCCCGCCCAAATTAAGAAATGGTATGATAATTTATGAAGTTTTTAGAGGGCGTAGAGCCAATTATATTTAAAGAAAAAGAGCATCAATATTTTACGCCGCAAGGTCAAGAATTAATATCGGCTTCGACTCTTGTTCATGAATATTCCCCGCCTTTTGATCCTACCGGGTCGATTTTAATTAATAAGGCGGAAAAATTGGGAATTTCCCCGGAAGAATTGCGGAAACAATGGGATTATGAACGTGATTCGGCGTGTGAGCGCGGAACACAATTTCATAAAGAGGCTGAATATTGGGTCGAGAATCGTAAAGTTGCCCCCGCAAACAAGTATAAGGGTCAATATCGAGACGTTATTAAACAATTAAAGCAAATCACTTTTAAAGGAACACCAATTACGGAAACAGTAGTTTATTCGGTTCGCTTAGGACTCGCTGGAACCATCGATTTGCTTGATATGTATGATACTAATAAAGCCGATATTAAAGATTGGAAGACCAATAAGGCCCTAAAATTCAAATCGTTTTTTAAACGCGGCTTAGGATATCAAAAAATGTTGCCGCCCGTAGGACATTTATTGGATTGTAATTTCGTGCATTATTCATTACAACTAGCTATCTACGAGATACTTATGGAGGAAAACGGTTACTGGATAAACGATAAAACTCTATATTATATTAATCCCAAAACGAGAATTGTGGAACATCATAAGGTTCTTCCTCTCCGTAAAGAGGCTATGAAAATTATTAACCATTTTAATATTAATAAATAGCCTTTGACAAAAAGTAATGAATTTGGTAGTTTAATATTATGTCATTTGATTTTGCAAGAGACTTGATGGATGCTTTGGAAAAGCAAGGGATGGATTATGCCCTCTTTACCATTCATAAAGATTGTTCTAATAAAAAAACCCCTGAATATGTTATCAGTCGTTTCGAGTCTTTAAATGACGAAACTAAAAAAGCTCTTTTAATTGGGCTTCAGAATTTTCAAATAGAATTAGAGAAGGCGTTAGCCAAAAAAACTAAATGAGTCAAATCATTCCTTTATTTACAACAGATTATTCTGTAGGGAAGTCAATTCTTACACTAGAAGAAGCGAGCGAAATCAAGGAAGACGAACCAATTTCTATTACTTCCATTGCTAAAAAGTATAAAATTAATCCTGCTTTCGTGGTAGAATCAAGCATGACAGGTTTTGTTAAAGCTTATAAGCATTTTAAGGAACTTGATATACAATTTATTTTTGGGCTCATGTTGGTCATGGTAGACGATATCAAACAAAAAAACGAAGAATCGTTCGAAACCGAAAATAAGGTTATCGTTTTGTTAAATAACCAAGACGGTTATTCTGATTTGATTAAAATATTTTCTGTGGCTGCAACCGAGGGTAAATATTACGTGCCGCGCCTAGATTGGAAAAACTTAAAAAAGTTTTGGACAAAAAATCTATCTTTAGCTATTCCAATGTATGATAGTTTTCTAGCAAATAATATGCTCCGAGTCGCTTCTTGCATTCCAGATTTTCCCGAAGAACCTGTATTTTTTATGGAAAATCATGATTTGCCGGTTGATGGATTAATTAATGCGGCAATAATAAAATATTGTTCAACTAATAAAAACGAAATTGTTCCCACTCATTCTATTTATTATTTTAAAAACGCAGATGTTTTGCCTTATCAGATTTATCGTTGTATTGATCGGCGGTCTAAAAAATCAGTTTTTAGCAAACCTAATATGTCGGGGTTCGGATCGGATCGATTTTCCTTTGAAAGTTATTTAGAATTAGCTAATAGAAAGATTTAAATGGACGAGCATTTACTGAGAAATCAAAATTATAAGCATTTTTATTGGGATTTTGAAACATGTTCCGTTAATTTGGTTAGTCCTACTAATTTAATTTGGGAATTGGGTTTGCTGGTTTGTGACGGGACTCAAATTACCAAAGAAATTAAGCGATATATTCGTTGGGAGCCGTTGCCTATAACCGAGGGCGCGGCTAGAGTAACAAAGTTTCATTTAAAAGAACAGGAATATTGGGATACTGCAATTAGCCCGAAAGAAGCTTTAGACGAATTTGAAAGTTATCTTTATGATAAGGGCAATTGGGCGAAAGGCCATAATGTTTTGGGATTTGATATTTATCTTCATAATATTTGGAGAAAGAAATTAGGGAAGAAGCCTGATTGGTCATATTTAAATCGAGTAATTGATACCGATGCGGTTGCGCGAGCAAGTAAAGCGGGGTATAAATATCAACACAAAGAAGATTTGTTGGCGTTTCAATTTCGAGCGGGGTCTATTATTAAAAAGGGAAATAAAACTAATTTGACTGATTTAGCCAAAGAGTATAAAATAGAAGGAGTTGATTTTGAAAATCTCCATCAGGCCCTTGAAGATGTACGTCTTAATCGGTTAGTTTGGGAAACTGGTTTAAAATGGACGATTGATATTTAATATGTTTTTAAATCGTTTTAAAAAATATGATTTTCCTTTGCTTGGGTATATTAAAATGCCCAAGATTGTCATTGATGAAAAGCAACGTAATCAATTAAATTTATCCCAAAACGCTACTCCCGATGACTATTTAAAAGCTCTTGTTCATAATGGTTTAAAAGAAAAAATTAGTAGTGGGAAAATTGCCGTCGCAGATTATCAAGAGTATAAAGACCGCGCAGACCATGAATTAAAAATTATTTGTGACTTGGGATTTGCAAGTTATATTTTGTTAGTTTACGAGATTTTGCGTTATTGTCGGGAAAACAATATTCTCAATTCTCCCTCGCGTGGGTCTGTGGGCGGGTCTTTATGTTGTTATTTAACACAAATTACTAAAATCGATCCGATTAAACATGGATTGTTGTTTTCTCGTTTTTTGAGTAGCGACCGCGCCGAAAAGAAAGAAATTAATGGCGAGATTTATATTAAATCAGATAGTTTGCCGGATATTGATTTGGATAGTGAGCACCGGGGCAAGCCTTTAGTTAAGGCTAAAATTGAGGCCATGTATCCCAAGCGAACAGTCGCTATTTCCAATGTTTCCACGTTAAGTTCCAAAGTTTTAATTAAAGAAGTTCTAAAAATTTATTGGGAATATTCAGAAACACAAGCCAAAGAAGTTTCTGACATGATCGATAAAACTTTCGGGAAGGTTTCTACTATCAAGAAATCTCTAGAAAATAATAAAATATTTCAAAAATGGGCGGCGGATAAAAAAGAGATTATTGATATTTGTTGCAAGCTTCAAGATATGACGCGTCATAAAAGCGTTCATGCGGCGGGGGTCTTGTTGTGTGAACGGCCTATTGAAGAAATGATTCCCGTCGAATTAGATAAAGACGGTAATCAAGTATGCGCCTATGATATGGATAGCGCCCAAATGTTGGGGATTAAAGTAGATAATTTGGCGGTTATTACTTTGGATATTTGTCACGACTGTTTAACATTAATTGGAAAACCCATTGATTTTATAGATCAAATTGATGTTGAAGACCAAAGTATTTATGACTATTTATGTTCTAACGAGCATTATTACGGATTATTCCAAGTATCTGAGGGGGTGGGTAAACAAACACTTATTAAAATTCAACCTAAAAATATTGACAACATTATTGACTCGATTGCAATTGGCCGTCCGGGTTCATTAGCCTTCATTGATACGTATGTCAAGAAAAGCGCTGATTTATCAAAAATCGATCCTAGAGTAAGAGATTTATTAGAGGAAACTCGGGGTATCATTATTTATCAGGAAACGGTTATGAAATTAGCTATTAAAATGGCTGATTTTACCCCACAAGAAGCCGATAAATTGCGGAAAGGCATCGGGAAGAAGAAAAAAGAAATCATTCTTTCCATGAAGGAAAAATTTATTAATGGAGCCGTTAAAAATAAATATGACGCCGAGTTTATTACTTGGTGTTGGTCTACGTTCGAAGCGAGCGCCGATTATTCATTTAATAAATCTCATTCAACGGGTTACGCGTACCTTACCGCGCTTTCTACTTATTTAAAAGCTAATCATACCAAAGAATACTTTCTTTCTTGTTTAAAGCATATCAAGGAGAACTCTAAGAAAAATACAGTAGAAGCGATTGCTTTAATTCAGTCAGAATTAGCGTTTTTTGGAATTGAGTTACTTCCGCCTCATATTCTTGATTCTGAACTTGATTTTACTATCGAAGGAAATAATATTCGATTTGGGTTGGGACAAATTAAAGGGATTGCCGAAAAATCCATAGAAAAACTAGATAAATTTCGAACCAAGTTTTTAAATAAACTTCAGGTTTTTGAAGCCGCACAAGAAGCCGGGATTCCAATTTCTATTTTGAATAGTTTAATTTTAGTTGGAGCCCTAGAGAATAAATTTAGTAGTCGGAGTCGGGTTGTGCTAGAGGCTCAATTATGGAACGTTCTTTCCGAGAAAGAAAAAAGATATGTGTTTGATAAGGATTTAGGAAAACAATTCGAATATGATGTTATTAGAATAGTAAAACATGTTCATGCTAACGGGCGCAACGAAAAAGACAAACCTATTATCAGGGATTCACGCATGGAAACGATTCGAACTAAATTTGCACCTTATAAGGCGATGTATGAATTTAACAGAAAAAACGAAAAACTGGCTCGTTACTTTTTTGAATATTTATTACTTGGATATTCTTATTCAACAACTTTAAAAGATATTTATAGTAAATATGCCTCGGATTTAATTAATATTAGCGAAGTCAAGAATTGCTTTGAAAATGAGTATGTGCATTTTGCCGGGAGAGCTTTAGAAGTCAAAGAGGGAACTAGTAAAAACGAAAAGAAAACCAAATATCTCGCGTGCGATGTTCAAGATGAAACGGGCGTAACAACTGTTATGTTATTTAATGATAAAATAATAGAACACAAAGAACAAAATGAACGCGCTGTAGAAAAAGACGATATTATTGTTGTGCGCGGAAAATGGATGGGAGATAAGGTATTTGCTGATAAAATTGGAATTCAGGACGTAGAAGTTTTCTTTAGAACCGCCGAAGTCACTAAACATTTAAAAGATCAAAAGAAATCAGTTGTTGCGGAAGCATTAAAGGCTGAAAATGCAGGAACTATATAAACTATATAATCAGGATTTTTTAATTGGAGCGGAGTTGTTGGATGATGAGTCTATTAACTTAATTGTAACAAGTCCCCCCTATAAAGACTCGGATGGATTTTCTTATCCTTGGATGCGAAAGATATGGGTAGAAATGAGACGGCTTTTATCAAAGGACGGTTTAATATTTTTGAATTTTGGTCATTTAGCTGAAGATAAATTTCGGCCTTTTAAAGTGTGTGAACAAGCTTTGGAATTGGGATTTCAACTTAACGAAACAATTACATGGAAGAAAAATCATTATCGACCGATTCAGGGCAAGAAAAGACTGAATAATTTAACTGAGTTTATTTTTGTTTTACATAAGGGAAAAATGAGGGATTTGGACCGATTAGCCATTGGAGTTCCTTATAAAGATAAAAGTAATGTTAAAAGATTCGCTAATGGACGAGATTTAAAATGTCGTGGCAATCATTGGGAAATTAATTATGAAACTATTCAAAATAAAAAGGACAAACTTCATAATGATCGATTTCCTTTAGAATTGCCTTTAAATTGTATTAAATTAGCGAATTTAAAAGAAGACGATACAATTTGTGATCCGTTTTTAGGAAGTGGCACAACTGCTTGCGCCGCAAAGATTTGCAATAAAAAATTTATAGGGTTTGAAATCAATAACAAGAATTTTGAGATTGCTTTAAAAAGAATTCTTGACTTACCTTGAGAATGTAGTTATTATTAAAACAGAATATGAAACAAAAGCGAAATTATACCTTAAACCTGACCGAAGAAACAACTGGAGTTTTCCGTATTGTTTCGGCGGAAGTATTGCAGCCAATTAATCAACATCGTCAAGTTATGCGGCGTGTTGATGCGAGAGATTTAGCTCGCAAGATTAAACGCGGGAATGTAACAGCCAAGTAATTTTAAATATGCCATTGTCATTTTTTAGTCCAAAATCTACCGGAAAAGGCGCGGCCCTTTATGTTTCCTTTAATTCCAAGGATGCGGCCCTTTATTTTAAATTGATTTCCCAAACAGGATGGGACAACAACACGAAGCAAGGTTCTTTCAAAAACGGAACAATTATTAATGTAAAGTTTTCCTTGGATGAAATTGGAAGCTTTATTCATGCAATTCGTACCAAGAAAAAGGCAAATTTCTATCATTCCTTTGGAGAGGAAAATTGTAGCGGTAGTTTGAGTTATTATTTGATTAAGGCTCAAAAAGAAGGGGATACAGATAAAGACGGTTTTGGGATTCAAATTAAAAAGGGCGAATTGACTTATCAAGTTGGTTTAACGACCGGTTCGGCAGAAAAGTTAATGGAATATCTCAGGTTTGCTTTGGATCATATCTTTTCAGCTATTTACGCTGCTGATAAGAAGCAAGCCGAGGAATTTGCAAGGGCAAAAGAAGAAACGGCGGCGGCTCCCAAGAAGCTCGCTGCTAAAAAGCTTACGAAAGCGGCTCCAGAACCAGAGCCCGAAGCAGAAGAAACGGAACAAGAGCCAGAGCAGGAAGAAGCGTCGGTTGATTTTTAAAATTTCTTTCTAAAGGAGAGTTCAGTCGATTCGTTGTTGCGTGAGTAAAGGCCGGTCTTAATTGACCGGCTTTTATTTTTGTTTTTTTAGATTATTTATTAAAATAATCATATTATATAAAGGATGCGAAAGAAAACAGTTGTCATAAATACAGACTTTCCTTTATTAAAGACGGGTTTAGGACGTAATGGGCGCGAATTGGCTAATTATCTATATAAAACCGGGAAATATAATATAGTCTATTACGCTTGCGGAACAACTTGGGACTCTCCCGATTACGCTCGATTTCCGTATAAAATTGTTGGGGCATTGCCAAATACCCAACAGGAAATTGACCAGTTAGCTCGCGACCCCGGACAAGCAAGAGCAGCGTCTTACGGCCTTTATTATATTGATCGGGTTATTCAAGATTTTAAACCTGATGTTTTAATTACTTCTAATGATAGTTGGGCAAGTCAGTCCTTTTTAGATAAAATGTGGTGGAATAAAATTCATGTTTTGCCTCATATTACTTTGGATTCTTTGCCGTTTTTGACAGACCAAGTAAAGTATATTCAAAATTCTAAACAATTCTTTGTATGGGCGGATTTTGCCGAAAAAGAAGCAAAACGACTTGGATTAAATCAAGTAAAAACTTTAAGTGGGATTGTTGATTCCAAACATTTTTGCAAACTAGATAATTATAAAAAAAGAAGTTTACGCACTAAATTTAAACTTCCCGAAGATGCTTTGATTTGTGGCTTTGTATTTCGAAATCAATTGCGTAAAGAAGTTAAACCCTTGATGGAAGGATTTAAACTACATCTAGATCAAGGACACAAAAAATCCTATTTACTTTTACATACTCATTTTACCGAGCCAATGGGGTGGGATATTCCAAGATTTTGTCAGGAATTAAAAATCGATCCACAATATGTATTAACTACTTATGTTTGCAAGCGTTGCCATAATTACGAAGTCAAACCATTTGTTGGCCAAGATATTAAATGTAATTGCTGTGGCGAGGAAAAAGGGCAAACAACTTGTAATGTAAGTAATGGAGTTACCGAGCCGGAACTTAACGAAGTTTATGGGTTGATGGATTGTTACTGTCATTTATTGAATGCCGGGGGGCTTGAAATGCCATTGGTTGAATCGCTTTACGCCGAATTGCCTTTAGCTACCGTGGGCTATTCATCGGGAGAAATGTTTACAGACCAAGCGTTTGTCTATCCGATTAAATTTACAACTACCGTCCAACATGGGACGCAATTCATTCGCGCCGTTCCTCAACCCGAGTCTGTTTGTAAATTTCTAAATAAAATTTTCGAAATGGACGAGCAAAAACGAGCCGAACTAGGACGACAAGGACGAGCATGGGCAACTAGTAAATTTTCTGTTGAAGTGATCGGGAAGCAATGGGAAGCTGTTATTGACGCCTTACCCGAGCATAATTGGGATTTTAATTTTACGATTCAGGCCAAAAACCCAAATGCGGTTATCCCTGAAATTTCCGATGATAGTTTATGGTTAATTACGTTATACAAGGAAATCTTGAATATGACCGTAGACGGGAATGATGACGGGCATAAATATTGGACGCAAAGACTAAAAAACGGCGAATCAAGACAAACCATTGACAATTATTTTAGACAAGTCGCGGCCCAAGAAAATGGTAAAAACCAACCAGTAGATTTTGGCGAAACATTAGATAAAAATGATAAAAAACGAGTTTTATGCGTTTTGCCCGAATCAATTGGAGATATTGTGTTAGCAACATCTTTATTTAAATCTATCCGAGAAAGATATCCGCGCCCGGAATGGACGTTTTATTTTGCTACCAAACCAGAATATTTTGAATTATTGGACGGTAATCCGTATCTTGATAAAGTAATTCCATATCTCCCTCAAATGGATAATTTAGTGGCAATGGAGGGGCAAGGAGGCCACAAAGGATATTTTGACGTAGTTTATCCTATTCATGCGGGAACTCAGCGATTTTTGAACTATTTACATAATGGGACAGATAAACACGATTTACAATTAACTTATTAAAATATTATGCATTTGGTAGAACGCTATTCGTTAGATTCTTCTTCTAAAATTGATAAACCATTTATTTATCAAAAATTTTATCCTTTGGTTGTAGATAAATTCATTACTTTTCAGCCGGTTTCTAAATATGGGTCTAAAAATTACGATTATTGGGCCGATGTATTATTTATTTTAGAGCCAATTTTAAAGAAAAGCGGCATTCAGATCGTCCAAATTGGAGGCCCTAACGAAAAAGGATTCGATGGGATTTATCAAACCCAAGGACAAACCAATTTAGGTCAAGTTAGCTATATAATAGACAAGGGGCTGTTGCATTTGGGGGCCGATTCGTTCGGAACTCATATGGCAAGTTATTTAGATAAAAAAATTGTTACTATTTATTCTAATAACTTTGTTGAATGTGTTAAGCCTTATTGGGGCGATGCAAATAATCATATTTTGCTAGAGCCCGAACGTAATGGCCAAAAGCCAAGTTTTTCCGCCGAAGAAAATCCTAAAACAATTAATACAATCAAACCCGAAAAAATAGCCGAAGCAGTTTGTAAATTGCTTAACTTGGATTATGATTACCCCTTTGAAACGGTATATCACGGAGCCTTTTTTACTCAACCCAAGATGTTAGAAATGGTTCCTGATTTTGCCGTCAATGTATCTAATTTAGGGGTCGATACAATTATTGCTAGAATGGATTTTAATTTTGACGAAACTATTTTGGCTAATCAATTAAGAGCTTCTAATTGCGTCGTGGTTACAGACCGGCCTATTTCTGAGTCCTTGATTTTACAATTTCGCGATAGAATTAAGCAAGTTGTTTACGATATCAAAGAAAATAATGATCCAAAATTTGCAATGTTTTTGAATAAAATGGGTATTAATTTCGGATTAATCAGCACGTTACCCGAAGAAACATTGAATAAATTTAAATTAGATTATTTGGATATTGGTTTGATTCATAGAAAAGATGTTCCTCAAAAAATTGAGCATACTACTTTTAGTCATTTGAATATCAAGGACTTATATTATCGAACTAATAAAGTTACATTGGGGCGTCAAAAAATTTATAATTCAAAAGCTGCATGGTTAACTAATGTGCCGAGCCCGAATTTTGTTCCCGCTTTTATGCCCGCCATTGATTCCCCGGCGTTTTTTGAAGAAATCGATTATTTATATATTGTTAAAATAAAGAATTGACTTGGGTTTTAAAATAAGCTATTATTAAAATAGATTTTATGGACAAACCTTTTGTGACGACATTGAATGAATTCGGGTTGGTTGCCGGTCAAACTTATATTTTTAAAGACGAGGGGCGGCGGGTTGATTGGCGAGCTATGATTCCTGCTGAATATTTAGTTCCTAATAAACAAAATTTCGAAAAACGTGGCGAAAAAATCCCTCAAGATATCAAGGGAATTGCAGACAAGGATTTGCTGATTCTTTTAGATGGGATTAAATACGTTGCGGATTTACGCGGATTCGAATCTGTAACCTATAATTTCAATTCTAGCCCCGAGCATTGTACCGCAAGTTGCACTATTGTTTGGTCCCCTAATTTTGAAACGCGTAACCAAGCCAAGACCTTTACCGGCATGGGAGACGCTAATTTTAGTAATACTAATGGTTTTGGTTCTAAATTTTTAGGCCCCATTGCGGAAAACAGAGCATTCGTGCGGGCGGTTAGAAATTTCTTGCGTATTCCAATTTTGGGTAAAGATGAAGTGGACGGAGTAACCGCTCAAGAACCAACAGAAGATAGGTCTATTAATCAAGAAATTGCGAAAATGCAAAAAGAATTATCAAATTTAATGGCAACAAATTCCATTAATTTTGAAACAATTAAAAATAAATTAGTAGAAGAAGGGGTTCCTCAAGCCGAAAGTTTTACTTCTGTAGAAGATTTTCCTAAAGCTATTTTGATTAGTCTCGTTCAACGTCTTCAAAAGGTGAAAAAGGTAAAAGCCAAAACTAAAGTTAGCGCTTAATTTTCCGTGAGTCAGTAAATCAAAAACATATATAGTAGGCCGGGGCCATATCCCCGGCTTATTTTTTATGCTAGTTTAATATAAGAGATGTGACTTTCTTTAGAAATAATTAATGGCTCTCCCCCGCCCGAATCATCGGCCCCGCTATGTAAAGCATATGGTTGCACGTTGATAGGACCAGTTAAAGAAGCAATTGTTCGTAATATATATTGGTCGTTAGCTTGTCGGAAAGGAGTAATTGTATTCGCAACATCGGCGGCGGAAGTAGTATCTCTAAATTTTACAAAGATATGGCTACAAGTTGAACCGTGAGTTGTGCCAAATATAAAATCAAGTAAATAAGTAGCCGTTCCTGCCGGAATACTTAAAATTGGGCTATTAGAACCAAATGCTACTGCGGTCCATGTTGGTGCGCTTGTTCCGTCCCCGCCAAAAGGAATAGTAAAATTACTTCCCCCGCCATAAGTGATAGCAGAAGTATTATCAACTCCCGCCCCCGAAACTCCCGAAGTCCCCGCTGTTCCACTTGTGCCCGAACTTCCTGAAGTGCCATTTGTTCCATTCGCCCCGCCCGCGCCGGTTGCCCCCGTCGCGCCGGTTGCGCCAGTTGCCCCCAAATCTCCTGTTCTTGAAAAAGAAATTATAATATTTTCATTATTAGCAAAAAATCCATCGCTACTTGATACATAAGTTACGTTTAATTTAATATATCCAGTTGCGCTTGTATTGGCGGCAGTTATATTAAAAATAACAAAAACAGTAGGATCAAATTCACGATATAAACGAATGCTACCTTTGATTGTCGAGGTACTATCGTCTAAAGCCGCTATCCAAGAGCTTCTAATATCGGTGCCGTCTTCGTTTTCATCGTCAATATAAATTTGAGTTACGTCAGTAGAAAAATCTACGTCATTAAATCTTAAAAATCCACTTCCGGGGTCGCTATCAGTGATTGAATCACTAAATTGATATTTTTGACTATTGCCACCAAAGACTCCATTTTGTCCTGACGTTCCAGATGTACCAGATGCTCCAGAAATTCCAGATGTTCCCGAAGTCCCGCTTGTGCCCGAACTACCCGAACTACCCGAACTACCTGACGTTCCTGATGTTCCCGATGCCCCCGAAACACCCGAACTACCAGAGCTTCCAGATGAACCGTTAAATGGAGCGATTGTAGGTGTGCTAGAAATTGTTGCGGTAACATCGGTAGATAAAAATTCAAGTTTCCAATTTCCACTCAATAAATTTTGGTTTAACCAACCAACAGAAACTTCCGTTAAAGCAATTTTAGGATAATGCCATACTGTGCCAGTCGTTCCTAATAAAATATGATAATTTGGAATTACCATATTAGTCCCACTATAAGCAAATTGCACGCCACTAAAAGGAGCACTACCACGAATAGAAGCAGAAGTGTTAAACCATCCTGTACTTCCTACGTCAGCATAATTATATCCCCCCAACATAATATCCCATGCGCCTTGGCCCGCCGCATAAGTATATCCTTGCAAACGTATATTCGACATGTTGAACCGCGTACCACTTGGAAAGGTAAGCATACAATATCCCGTTATAGGATTTGTTGTCCCAAAAGTGTCACTGGATATTCCTGTTAAATTTTCGTAACGCCAAAAACCATCGGCTCCACCTAGTTGAGTTACTTGCTTTTTATGGAAAAGAATATCGCCCGCTTCTTCTGTTATTGGGGCGTCTCCGATGGCGTCTCCCGAAGTAAATTTAACTAAACGATTAACAGTACCACTAATAACAGGATTTAAATCCCTTGACGCTCTAATATTAGATAAACTAGGAGACAAACTATTAACTTCTCGTCCGATATTTTCGTTACTACGATAATAAAGGCATCCAGTAACATTTTGAATTACATATAAACTATTTTGGGTAGGAACAGTTTGATTATCTCCTAATTCATTATTTAATAGCCAAATTCTATCGGCGTTTACCATCACAACAGAACTTGAAGCGGTACTTTGTCCATTATTAACAATTCGATTGTTTTTAATTGTCGTTTCCCCGGACATGGTAGTATTGATTAATCTTATACCGTCTAATTTGGCTTTTTCAATTATACTATTTTCAATACTTACTTTATGAGTAGGATAAATTGGATTAGAAACGGCAAGAGAAAGAATTCCATAATTTAAAGCATTTTTAATATTTAAATTTCTAAATTCTGTGTTTTCAATGCTACGATAAAATAAAATTCCAGCAGTATCAGACACCAACCCATCAACGATAAAATTCTTAACTCCAGTGGTATTAGAACTATGATAATAAGCGTATATTGCGCCCACGCCTGTTAAACTGCTTTTAACAACTTCGTTCTTAAAAATAAAACTTACATTACTATTTGCAGGAGCGCCAATTATTCCAAATTGAACCGCCGATGTAATTGACGTACCAGTAAAAGTATTTAAATTATAAGTGTTATTGCTGAAAACGGCTTGGCCCGGACGAATATTAGTTGATCTTGCAAATGCACTTACTAATCCATTATCGAAATTACGGCTCGCGTAAAAATTATTATTAGAAATTTTAAAATTAGGACCGCAATTTTCAGTGAAAGTAAAACAATAACTACTATCATTAAAATTCCCAACATCTGAATTTGAAAGCGTTCCGTTGTCGCCGCCAAATCCTACGCCACCGGGAATAATACATTGATCGACTTTATAATGTTCGCTATTTCCGTGAAAATCTAATGCATATCCAATCCCAACGTTGCTAAGATGACATTTATCAATTAAAATATCACGATTTACAACACAACCATATCCGGTTGCCCCACCAAATGAAATTACATGACGAGTTGTTTCTCCGTGACAGTCTGTAATAAATACTTTTTGAGCATTACCAATAGCAAGACCATAGTTGTTTCCAACACTAGGCTGAGAATCTAAAAATCGGCATTTTGAAAAATGCAAATTATAGCCTCGATCAACATAAATATTAGCATATTGACTATCCGCGCAATGGACATTATCAAAAACTACGTCTTCAACACAAGATAATTGCATTCCCGCTATTGAGGCACCCAAACCCGCTTTGAAGTTTAAAGCAATATCGCGCACTTCTAAAGACGCAGAGTTTAATTTGAAAAGTTGAAATGACGCCCCGGTTCCATAACTGTCATAAAGCGGTTGAGTTAATGCGACCGCCGCACTACCTGAAATTTTTCCAACTTTGCAATATTCACCCGCGTAATAAAAAAATCTCGCAGGATTAAAACCACTTTGTTGCGTATTATGAATTATAAATACATCGCCAGTACTTAAACTATGAGGGGAACTAAAAGTAATAACATTTGCGCCCGACACCACATTACCACTTAAAGACGGAAGCGTAGTTAAAAATCCCGATCTATGCATTCCAACATTAGTTCCTAAATCAAAATTTAGAAAAGTTTTATTTGGGCCGTCTCCGAAGAAACTTGTGACACCGGTAATACCACTTAATATGTAGGTTCCAGCGGGGAAGAAAACAGTTTTGCTTCCTGTTAAAGCGGTATTAAAAGCTGTTTGCACAGCCGCATTATCGTTATTAAATCCATCTCCAATAGCTCCATGAGCCTTGACATTAATAAAATAATCTAAAACCGATGTTCCCGATGAACCACCAGTGCCCGAACTTCCTGAGCTTCCAGAACTTCCCGATGAACCACTTGACCCCGAGCTTCCTGATGTTCCCGATGTTCCCGAGGCCCCGGAACTACCGGAACTACCAGAGCTACCATTAAAAGGCGAAATACTAGGAGTCGATGAAATCGTTAATCCATTTTCTGAATCTAAGAAATCAATTGCAAAATCGCCCGATAAAGCCGCTTGGTTGAGATATCCCACATAAACATCTTCGACGGCAATTTTAGGATAACTCCAAACGGTACCGGTGTTTCCCAATAAAATATGAAAATTCGCAATAGGTAAATGTGTGCCACTGGAAGCAAATCTGACTCCAGTAAATGGAGCATTACCCCGAATTGAAGCAGAAGGGTTAAACCAGCCCGTAACTTGACCAACACCCGACTGAGAATAAAGATAACCACCAATCATGACTTCCCAAGCTCCCTGACTGCTATTATATGTATAACCCCTGATGATTGAATTGATTATATTAAAACGAGTGCCACTTGGGAAACGTATTGATAATACACCAGTTAAATTTAAATTAATATCATCACTATAAGCTAAACAATTTTCATGTTTCCAGAATCCATCGGCCCCCCCTAATTTACTAATAGTTTTTCCAGTAGTAATAAAATGGCCGTTTTCTTCAGAAACGTTAGAACTAGTTGGTAATAAATTATTAAATTTAACTAATTGATTATTATTGCCGGAAAAAGCGGGCATTACGCTATACCATCCCGTCGAAACTGGAATTGCTCCGTTTCCTCCCGCTTTAAAATAAAACATTGAAGTTGGAGTACAATCCGTTCTACGATAAGTTGCTCTGCCAGCGATACCCGAAACTACACCTTCCGGGCTTCCCGCTCCTTCCAAATCCCCTTCAGCATTACCTATATTTGCCCAAGTAAAACTACGTCCTCCACTAATAGCCGTATTCCCATTCCATTCTAACGATCTTGCTCCGACGATATTCCATGCTGTTCCGTTAAGAGCGGGAGCATTAAATAAACAATTTTTAACAATAAATCTCTCATTAACAACTACAGCTATTGCACTATTTCCGGGTCCAATGGTAGTAACGCTTGTATTGTATAAAGCAATTGCTCCATTAATTAAACTCGTAGCATAAAACCCATTATTTCTAATACTATGAATTGTATCCGAAGTAAAAGAAGCAAATCCACCCGAAGAAAAATTTTGCATTTCTACGGCCCCCGCGCTTGTACTAGGAGCACTACCAAAGTAATAATTATTAGAACTTTTAATATTTCCCGCCGCATTTGTTATTTGTAACGCGCGTCCTGATGGATTATAACAAAAATTAGAATCTAAAATTACATCTTTATAACTATCTGCTAATCCGGTGCCCCGTCCTGCAATTCGTATAGCTGGCACATTTCCTACGTGAAAAATTCTATTATTACTTATAATAGCACGACCATAATCTAATTCGGCATTACCTAAAACACGATTTACATCAACTAAAATACCGCCAATTCCTTCTGTGAGCCCAATACCAGTATAAATTCCAGAAACAAAATTTCCTTCGATTACAGGAGAGAGACTGTTTTGACATTTGATTGTTGCATATTGACTATCAATAAATTGATTATTACGAATTATTCCTTTTGCTGTTCCTTCATAAAAATCAATAGCTCCAATATGATTTGAATTACCGGAACGAGGATAACTTTGACCAATTTTTTCAAAATAACAATTTTCAATAATAGGCGTAATGATTGTATTAGTTGAAAGTTGGCCTCCAAAAATAAAACCACCGGGAGCTTTAGCCGTATCACTTGGGTAACTTGTTTGAACAACTCGACAATTTGAAATATAAAAATGAGGATTTATATTACTTGTTACGATAGATACTGCAATAGCCGCCGATAATTCTGATGGACTTGCAAGATAATTACCGCCGTGTTCAGCCCCATCAATAAAATTTACATGATCGATATATACGCTGGTCTTTGTAGCAAGGTCCATAATACCAGCGTAAGTATAATTTGTAATATTTACATTACGAATATGCATTCCGCTGGAGTTAATTGATAAACAAGCGTATCTACTATTACTAACTCCAGTTAAAACTTGTTGTGATTTATTACCATCTAAAGTTCCGCCCTCAAAAACCGCACTACAAGGGACGGTATAACTAATCATGTTACTAACTCCGGTCCCTTTATGTTTTAGTCTTGCTCCTTGGGCTAATAAAAATCCCACATCTTTACTAACAATTAAATTATCTAGAATATAAATTCCAGAAGAAACATAAATTATACTTTTAGGAGGGGCGGCGGTGATTGTTGCGGCAAACGAAGTTGTATCATTTGTAAAATCATCTCCCAAAGCCCCATAATCTCTTACATGATAATAAATATCAGTTCCAGAACTTCCGCTACTTCCCCCGGTTCCAGACGTACCGCTTGATCCAGCACTACCCGCTGTTCCAGAGCTACCATTAAAAGGAGCGGGAGTTATTGTATCCGTAACCGTAATTCCATTTTCACTATTAAGTAGATTTATATCATATAATCCGCTCCAATATTCTTGGTTTGCTTCGCCAGCATATAAATCACTAATACAAATTTGCGGATTTGTCCAAACCGTTCCAGTATTACCTAATAAAATACAAAAACCGGTGTTATCATATCCGAGGCGAACGTTAGAAAAAGGCGGCGTTCCTTTAATGTGACCAGTATGATTTACCCAGACATTGGCGGCTCCACCCCAATTAGGATTGCCTCCTAAATCTAAATCCCATACTGAAGTATCAGAGGTATAATTAAACCCGATAATCTTCATTCGCATGAAAGATTGAATTGCTGTGGTTCCAGTGGCGGGAGTTCTAATTCTTATAGTTCCTGTAGACGAAGACGTAAAAGCAGCATAAGAAGCAACGTTTTCATATCTCCAAAATTGAAAATCTTGATTTCCAAATTTGTTGATCATTTTTCCACTCTCAACTACCAAACTTCCTTTTGATTCTGATAAAATAGAATTAGTAATTAAATTACGGTCGGTAAATTTAGGGAAATAACCCGCCATACCAGTATTACTTACTTCAACAACTCGCGCCCCCGTCCAATATAAATCTCCGCTAAGATTATAAATGCGACTCGTAGTAGTTGATGGAGTTACAGTTTGAGGATGCAAAACATTCGGGCTTTGAAAAGTTTGCTCGCCGGTAAATGTATTTGGTAAAAATTTATTTGGAAAAATTACTGTATTTGGAATATAGTTACGTTGCCATACTCCAAATTCATTAGCGTAAGTTGTGTAAGTCCCAGAAGGGAAATTAGCGGTAAATCTTACTCCAAGCACAGTTGCTTGCCAAGTATTACGAGTCCCAATCCAAGTAGTGGTTCCAATCCAATTGGCACTATTAGGAGCTTCGTTATTAATAACTCCCCAAATACCACCAGTAAATATTTCTACCACCATCCCGGTAGGCCGATTAGTACCAAAACGATGAATATAAAAAGGATACCAATTGGCACTATTCGCGTGAGCTAAATTTAAGCCCGAAAATTCTATTGTAAAAAATGGAGTATTGGTTGTACCGTTAGTATTAATAATTGCAATAGAGGTTGAATATCCTGAAATATTGGCTATATTTTCATTTTTATAAAGTGCTTGCGGCGATTCTAAATGCAAGTCGCCGGTTGTAACAGTAACCCGCCCCCCTCTTTCGGTATAATGAGCTAGGACGTTATGAGTTTTTCCGCCCATAATTCCATTAGAAGCGTCAGTTTCGTTGTTGCCTTTAGTTAAACCGGGTAAATAAAGAAAATCTGCTCCGGTAACAGGAGAAATAATTCCTGATACTCTTTGAAACATGTCGCCGCCGTCGCGACCAGATGAACCGGCGCTTCCCGATGTTCCCGAAGTGCCAGAAGACCCCGCCGTTCCAGAAGAACCCGAAGTAGTTGCCGAATTGTCTCCAACAGTTTGAACAACCCACAACCCACTAATTCTGATATAACGGTCTTTAGTGTCCCACTCGTCAAAAACCCCACCGTCCATGACGTTGTTTGGTTTTACGTCAAGACTAGTTCCAAAAAACCGATCCCCGGCATAGCGCACGATTGGCATTTTTAATTCCTTTTACCTTAACTATATATTACACTAAATTATTTGATTTTAGTGTTTTTATAACTGTTTCTGGAGTAATAGACTTAGAACAAACAAAATCTTGATTTCGGGGGCACCATTTCCAGTTTCCGGGGTCAAACCTATGGTTTTGATCATTCCAGCAACTATTACATAAATAATTGTTATGAATACGAATACAATCGAACTCATTCCAAGGGGCCGTAAACCCAGAAATCATTACAACCTTCTTACCTAAGGCCCAAGCTAACCAAGGAACGCCCGAACTAACTCCAATAACAAATTCAGCATGTCTTAAATAATTAATAGCAGCTTCAATATTTTCATGAGAAAAATAATCTATATTTTTTAAATCTGTTTGTTCTTTTTGAACTAAAGCTATTTTAAATCCTTCCTTTTTGAGATAGTTGATTAAGGTTTGCCAGCCTTCAGGATGATTCCAAAATTTAGCTTGTGCGGTTGAATTTACGCTAATTGCGACGTATTTTTGAGGAATAATTCGTTTAGTAACCGGAAAATGAATTTTGGGGGCGATTTCTTTATAATCCAATCCTAAAATATCAGAGGCAATTCTTTGAAGCGGTATTGTGCGTGGGTCAGTTTTATGTCTAAATCGATCAGAAGGAACGAAAAACCCAATGTTATACATTGCATACATATCATTAACGGTCGTTCCCGGCGCGACGAACTCGATTTGTGGATATGTGTCAACAAACAAATGATTCCAAAAAGTAGAACAAACAATCTGACAATTATGTTTTTTACGGAATTCTTCTACATAAGGAAACCATGCAATCGTGTCTCCCAAAGCTTTGCTATCTAAATGTATGTAAATTTTTTTATTGGTCGCCTCATAATAATGTTTGTGTAATATTTTTCCCTGAAGGTTTTTTACTCGTATTTCATAATTTATAAAATATTTGAAATTAGTTTTAGACCAAGTGTTGGATTTTAATGTAGTAGAATAAAGAGTTTTTTGTTCATTTCTGTCTATGAATTCTACATTGTAAGTATTATTAGAATATCCTTTGATTTCAAAGAAAGCTCCATCAATAAAATTAATATTAAATTCATCTTTGACGGGCTTGCTGCCAGCTTGAGGATTAAAAGAAGACGTATCGTAAATAGTTTTTAAACTTGTTTGAAACTTATTATAATTAAAAGATTCTTTAATATCTAAAACAGATTGGTAGATGTTTTCTAATTTTTTAGTAATAATTGAGTAATCATGGGCGCGGGCGGTATTTAAAGCGGCTTGATAATAACTGCTATAATCTTTTTGTATTTTTAAAATTGCTTCTTTAATTTCTTGCAAATTATGACGCGAGACTTTAACCAGTCCCGGCAATTCTGGCCCCGAATAAGTTGCAATTACCGGATTTCCGCACGCCATAGCTTCTAAAAGTGTAAGGTTGGGGTGCCCCGCTTCTAATTCACTTAAATGTAAAAAAATACTATGATTAGAATATAGATCGCGCAGTTTTTCGTCATTAAAATCATAGAGAACGCTTAATTTATTGTATGTTGGACGTAGTTTTTCAAAATAGGCTTGATTGTTTTGAGTCGGCCCCGCAATAGTTATCTCCATGTTTAATGATTGAGCAACTTTAATAGCCATTTCAAAGCCTTTTCGGTCTGCGGTTAAATCATCTGCATAACCATTGTTTGCCACACATAATAATTGTTTACCAGTAGAAGTTGGCGATGGCTTAAAAAAATTAGTATTAACTCCATGAGAAAAATAAAACGTCTTGTAAGGATGATCAAAATAATTAACTAAATATTCTGCTGGTACCAAAGAAATAATAGATTTTTGAATAGCCTTTTGGTTTTCCAGAAAACAAGACGAAGTTTTTCCCCATCGCACTGTATGATGATCGTGCATATGGAAAATATAAGGGATATTCCTTTCGGCCAGCATTAAGGCTTGATTAGCAACATTGACATGGACAATATCATACATTCCCGGTTTAATTTCGGCGGGGTATCTAATATCACTTTTTAAATATGTAGCATATTCCCAAATAATTGATTCAATCGCTCCATAATTAGTGCGTGGAATGGGAAGAATCCCCGGATTTATTTGACAGGTTTTCATATTTTAGTTGCGAATAAAATTCCTTCGTGATCGTGTATTGATCCTTCTTGTTGAGTAGATTGTTTTCGAAAGGTGACTTTAAAACCATGTTGGTATAATTTCCCGGCGACAATAGCAATTTCTCCATTTTGGCCAAAATGAAATTCTAAAATAATTTGTTGGATTTGGCTTAAATCGTGAGCATCAAAATTTTGAAATATAGCGTATTCATGTCCTTCTATGTCCATTTTTAATAAAGATACTTCTTTGATTTCTAGTATCCTTATCATATCCTTCCAAGTAATAGTGGCGACTTCGGTTTTACCGTAATTATAATTTAAAGTCGGAAAATTATTAATGAACCGGCTAATAGTTGTGTTTTCGTCAGTAAAATAAATATCTCGCGTTCCCGAGGCAGTATCTAAAGCCATATTTAAAGGCGTAATTCTTTGATCGTCGGAACATAAATTACTTAAATTATCATATGCTTTTTGAATTGGCTCTAGAGCATAGATTTTTTTAGGATTTTTGGTAGCAATGTATTTAGTGAATAACCCCACACTTGCTCCGATATCTACTACGGTATTTAGGTTGGAAAAATCAATAATAGAGTTTTCGTAAACTTTAATATCAAAAAACTCCCGATAATTAATATACGCACAGTCAAAAGGACTTAGATTTAATTTAGTTTTCTCTTGCGGCGGTTTTAATCGAAAGGTTTTACTTAAAAGTAATTTTTTGTTTTCATCGTAGAATTCTATTAAAAATCCGTTACAAAAACGGTCTTCGGCAAAATTATGGCCATTGATAGGAACACACCAAACATTTCCTCCTGTCCATAAATTAATATCCTGCCAAAAGTAAATGGGAATTTCTGAATCGATTTCTTTGATAACACAATATTTAAAAAAAAGATTTTGAGAATAACTAGAATGAATTAAAATTTTATTTGATTCGGGCTCATATTGCACCGATAGATAAGCATCTAAAATAGAAGTAATGGGTGATTTTTTAGTTTCGAGACTCAATAATTCAACAATTTTCGAAGAATCTTGATCTATATTACCAGTTAAAAAAGAAATGTCTCGCACGTTATTATATTTTCCTAAATAAACATCTAAATTATACATTAATAATGGAATTTGGTTCTCTAAAGATTCTTTGATAATCAAGGGATTTAATTCTTTGTCTCCAACGCATCCCTCCGAAGGAAATAGACTTAAATCTCCTGCTTGCAAAAAATCCTGAACATCGCTTCGTTCTCCCCATAAAATACAATTAGCTGGTTTTTGATCGATAATCGGCTTCCAATAATGAGCAAAGTTATCAGCCGTGTTCCCAATAAAATGAAACAAAACGTTATTATTCAAAAGTTTCTTAGCTAATCGGAACGCATATCCTTGGTTTTTTCTGGGAGTAAATAATCCAACGATAACAATATGTTTTTGATTAAGGTCTAAACCTAGTTTTTTTCGGACGGCTTGTTTGTCAAAACGAATGCTTTCAATAGGAAACTCGACAACTTCGCAAGGAACGTCAAAATTAGCATATTGAATTTTACTGAATTGACACACGAAGATAAATTTATCAGGGAAAAAAACTTTATTAGCTACATTAAAATCTGACGTATGAGTTGTTTCGAAAATTAAATAAGGACGCGGCGATGCATAAATTTGCGCGGCGGTTGCATAATCCATAAACATTTCTGGAATTTCCGCTAAATGAATGTAATCAGGACGAATGGTTTGAATTATTTTTAAAATTTGTGTTTTGTCTTCCCCTAAAGTATAAAAAGTAGTTGACAAAAGTTGACGAATTTTGTTCTTTTGAACAACAAAAGTATCGGAAATATTGGCCCACTCAACTAAATGAATATTAAAGAAGGGTTTTAAAGCCTCAATTTTTTTTAATAAATACTGCGGCATTCCGCCAGTTGACAAATGGCTAGTTATGAATAAAATCGTTTTCAACCTTATAATTATAAGGGTTTTTCCGATAGAAATCTAATTTTTATGTGCCTGTGGCGCAAACAGAAGCGACCCTAACTTTAATGCCATTGACATAAGAATTCCAAACTGTATAATGTTTGCCGCTTTCCAGTTCGTAATTGGCACTTATTAGAACATGATAACCCGTCGCATCTCCAGTTTTTAACTCAATTCCGGTAACGTAAAGTTTTTCTTTGCCGGATAAAGGCCCCCAAATTTCTGTTGGTCCGGGGCGGATAATAAACTGATTTGGGGAAATGTAAGACCCCGCTTCGCTCATGATTTTAAGTTGAAATCCTCTTGCAATGTTTTCACTTACCATTGGGATAATTCCGCTTAATTGATAAACAGTTCCAACTAAATTAATAGAAAAACTAGTTGGATAATTATTAAAATAAAATCCTGTTATATCTCTAATTCCCGAACCGCTAATTTTAACCCAATTTCCGGTAATATCCTGCGTCGGGAAAAATCCTGACATATGTAGATTTTCAATATAAGTGAAATAATTAGTTGAAACAGTATTTCCGAAATTAGTATAAACATCAAATTGTCCCGAGCGTGGCGCATAATTAGCAGGAGGATAGAATGTGATTTGTGACAATCCGCTACTTGCCAAAGTGCAAAGACTACGAGTTGCCCCGGATAATAAATATACTCCGGTGGTTCTACTTAGACTAAATCCATTCAAAGTTACTAAAGTATTTTGATTGCCTCGGTCTGGAGTAAAAGAATCAATAGTTGGGGCGCTTTGTAATATATTGATATTTCCAGTGAGAGTTTGAGGGCCAACTCCAGATATCATTTGGGAACTTCTTAGACCCGCAACTGTTGTTGCCGTTGAATAAAATGAATTAACTAATAATAAAGCCCCGGTTCCGGCGAAATCAGTATTTAAAGTAAAAGTAAATACGGTAAAACCAGTCGAAGGACTAACAATACCCGCTCCGCTAATTTGACTATAATTAACGGTGGCGGCACTATTAACAATATTCGCTAATATTCCATCTCCCGTTGCAAAAATAGCGGTAGACAAGGCGTGTCCTGCGTTAATTCCAGAAATTACAACCGTTGTTCCGGTTGTTGCACTCGCGGGCGCGAAAGCTCTAATTGTAGGTAACGGGTAAAAAGCTCCGGTTGTCCCGTTAAATAAACGCCCTAATCCGCTAATTAAAATTGGACCGTTTACAATTTCCCTTGGAACAGTAAATGTCGCCCCGGTGCCATTAATGACGCTCACGCTTCCTGCTTCTACATACCTTCCTGAATTGATATTTGGGAAGAAGAAGGTACAACCACTTAAATTATTACCCGAAATTCTGACGGTAGATTGATAAACGCCAGTATTCGGAGTGTAGGAATTAATAACTGGAGTAGGAATAATAGTAAAATTAGATGAACTAGTAATTGTTGCTCGATCTGTTCTAACTTTAATTGGTCCTGTTTTTGTGCCATTGGGAACGTTAATTCTAATTCCAGTACTACCGATAATCGAAAAACTAGATTCTCCTATTGAAATATCTCCGGTATTTCCCGAGAACAAAACATAATCTACATAATTAAAATTACTTCCCGAAATAGAAATTGTGTCTTGCCAATAGCCGCTTGTTGGAGTAAATAAACCAATAGTTGGATACGCGCTTAATACTTCAAAAATTCCTGTAGAACGAACCGAGCCGCCATTATAATACAAAGAAATATAATCTGTATTTGCGCCCGTTGGAACGGTAGCAGTAATGCCAGTACTTCCAATAATACTGAAAACAATCGCTTGCCCCGAACCAAAATATACGCCCGTAGTATTACTTAAATTTGATCCAGATATTGAAACAAAATCGCCAAAAGCTCCCGAAGTAGGTCTGAATCCACTTATTCCCGGCGCTTGAATTAATCTTAAACCACTAATACCTGTTACCCAACCATATTGATTATATAATATGATATCATTAAAACCCGTTCTAGCCGCAACCGGAATATAAAATTGAATTGAATCATGACCAGTTGGAATAGAGCCGGTTAATACAGTGGCTTCTACGCCCGTAGTATTAAAATAAATTCTAGAATCAGGATACAGATTTCTTCCTGTAAACGTAATTAAAGCTCCCACCGCTCCGCTACTAGGAGTAATATTATAACGAATTGGAACGGTACGAATGAAAACTCCGCTATATCCTGTTGCGCTACCTTCTGGAGTAGTAATGACAGTGTGATAATATCCGCCCGTTCCTAGAGGATATTGAAAAGCAATTACATCTCCTAGTTGACTTGTAGAAATTTGAGAAGTAGGAATGGTAAAAGTACCAGTCGTTCCTGATACCCGAACCGAAGATACTTCGAAAAAGTTAGTACCTTCTAATACTGCGTAACCAGAATAAAAACCAGTTTGAACACCGCTGCTTGTAATTGTTGGAGGGTGATGCCTTAATTTGAAAAAACCAGTCGAAGCATATGGATTTAAATCAGGATCATATAAAAAGACCGCCCCGCTTTTAGCGTTATATGGAACCAAGCCCGTTAATCTTGTAGAATTAATTCGAATAAAATGACCCGTAACGTCGCCCCCTCCGAAACTAACTAAAAATGAATTAGTTGTATTTGGAATTTTATATAAAATATCTTCGTAAAAATTAAATCCTAAAATTTCAATCGCGCTTCCGGTGCGAGCACTACTAGGACTCAAGCCGGTAATTGTAATATATGCGCCGAAATCTGTAGTAGAAGAAACGCGCACGCCGCTTTGTCCTAATAAAGTAATACGGCCTCGAAAATTGCCAGTTGGTACTAATCCTGAAATGCCCGTATTTGTCAAAACTCTAAAAGTAGTTGTAAACGGGCTAACATTTGGTAAATTATTAAATAAAACTCCAGTTATGCCCGAAAATCCATAACCTTGAATAATAACTGTTTCACCCGTATTACCCGTAACAGGGGTAAATCTTGTAATTCTTGGAATAGGAACGAAACTTTGTTGAGATAATCCCGAAATTCCTCTTTGACTTGATACTACCCAAATTTTTCCCCACGCGGCATTTAAAGGAACTGTAGCTTGAATCATAGTCGGAGACAAAACTTGAAAACTTGAGTCTACTCCGGTATTAAAAATAACTTGGCTAATACGATGATAATTACTGCCCGATAATCGAACAGAACCACTAATTTCTCCCGTAATTGGGATAATCCCCGAAATAGTAATTGCATGATGGACGGGAACAAAGTTATTATTGCTGTAAACTGTGCCGCCATGATTGGTTACTGATACCAATCCGCTAATAGCGTCATCCGGCACAATGCCACTAACTTCCGTATCGCTTACCGGAATGACTGTTACACTAACCCCTCCAATATTAATCGATGAAATTTGACCCAAGTTTGTTCCTATGATTTGGAATCTTGAACCGGGAGACGCCGTTGGAGTAAAACTAATAATTGTAGGAGGATTGTCTACATAATTTTGTTTAATATTGATTGTGGAACGAACAAAGTCTCCAACGGAAGTTCCGATGCTGCGTTGAAACAAAACCCCGCTCACGCCAAAAGATTCGTTGACCGCAACAATATCAGGATGGTTGAAATTAATATTAATTCCGGCTCGTTTTCCGCTTACTGGTAAATCGCCACTTAAATTATCAAAAGTGATAGATGCGCTTAACTCCTTGGGGCCGTAAAATACTCGAAAGGGAATTAACTCGCCCGCCCGATACGAAGGCTGAATGTCGGCTCCAAAATTAAAAGATAAATTTGTTATGTTGCTAATATTACCAATGTTTCCATTAGTTGGGTCCGAGACGGAGGCATAAGCGACATTCAAAAAATTTGCTTCGGGGGCAATTTCATAAGTAGGACGAAATTCTCCTTGTAGTTGATCGAAAAAGATAATATCAGCATTTACTACGGCTGTTTTATTTGGCAGGCAGTTTAAAATATATGATTTTAAATAACCGCTATTGAAATAAAGCCCTCCAAAATTTCCTGAAATAACCCCTGCTTCATTAGTAATGAACGTTTTTAAAGGGTCGAAGCCGGTTAAGTAATAACTACATGAAAATACTCCACCAATCCCTTCAGTGGGCGTATAAGTAAAGGAATGACGATTCTGAGACAAATATAAAGGAGAAACGCTGGCCTGAATATTAATTTGAGCGTCAGTAGCAACAACGCCGGAATTATTAATTAGAATTTTTGAATTTTTATAGGAATAGAAAGACATATTAATAAAATTTAGAGACTTCTACCGCCGTTTTCACAAAATCGTCCAGTTGGACGTTAATTTCAGATGTTTTAATGCGAGTTCCAGATAATGAAATAATCAAGGATGGAGAATTGACGCCCGTAGATGCAATATAATGATATGGTAACAAATTAATTTCATTGTCGTTGTTTTTTTGTAAAAAAGCTGTAGAAGATTCTCTACTTGCTTCTTCGCCGCTAAATTGAATATTATGAAAAACATCTCTGACAAATGACATACTTTCGGACATTTGCATAAGTTCGACTTGATTAGATAAAGAGTTCGCGACGGTAAAAACCGGGCTCCAGTCTATTTCTAAATTATAATTAAAATCATAAATAGGAACGGTTAAATAACTATTTCCCGATAGAATTTGAGTTGTCCATCCGTGAGCTAAAAATCCACTAAAATTACTAATAGAATTTTCTCCCGAAATACGGGCTCGTAAAACTCCTGAGAATGGTTTGTAAGTAGTAAAAGCAGCTTCAGCCTTGACTAATTGATTAGGAGCGCTTTTCAGACTATAACTTGTTAAATAGCAATTGAATCCAGTCACCCCACCAATTACGATGTTAATTCCATCATAACTTCCTGTTAAATTTTTAAATGTATTGGTTAGGGGAAAAATCGGCTCTGATAACAAATTAATATAATAAGAAAAATTGACTGTTCCCTCGATCCCGTCTTCGGGGATTTGATTGAAAATCCCGCGCCGTCCTATTCCATAAACAGGTTGTATATTATTACGCGCCCGGATAGTGGCAGAATCCGCCAAAATACCCGAATTATTCACAGAAATATGACAAGCATCAAAATAAACCATTGACCTTTAACCTTTTTATATATTACACTAACTTTGCCCCGCGCTTCCCGAATCTCCCGAGTTATAATATCCCTTGTAAACAGCCGATATAATTACCGGCCCTTCTGTTCCTGCTGTTTGTTGCTCCTGAACCAAAAAAAGATTTGGGAACGTATAATTTGTAATTAAACTATCGTCAGAATGTGAGCGTAAACTTAAAGAAATATTTTTTGTTTTGGGCTCGTAAGGAAATTTATGAACCTGATGGGGGACATAATCATTTACAACAAACTGAAACCCTAATACAACTTCGATTGGATAATTGATTTCTACTTTAGTAGGTACGCGAATTCCTAAAGGATAGATTGCGTTTCTATTGATATTAATAGATAAATCATATGATAACACTCGATTTGTCGTAAAGTCATCTAAATTTAAAGTAATTGCACCGGGGCTTGTAATATTAGGGGATAAAACGGCGGACCCGCCAGTAATTGCAGCAAATTGGCCGGAAACCACTACCGATTCGGCGGCGGTAAGTCTTCCGACATTTCCGAACGCAACAAAATCTACGGAAATTTCTGGAATTTGTCCTATAGAACATCTTGAGTTATAAGATGTTAGATATCCGCTGACGAAAGAAAAATTTTCAGCATAATTATCACGGCTTTTAATTAAATATCCATTAAATCCGGTATTGCCCGTTAAAGAAAGAAAGGGGTCGCTTCCAAGAACTAATGTATTAATATTACATCCGGCGCTAGGAGTTCCATTAGGAACAAAAACCGGATTACCCATGCCAATGAATTTTAAAGGCGAAGCATTTGATTCATAATTTACATTTATGCTTTGAATCCCAAAGATTTCCCGAGTATTTAAAAAGAACTTTTGTTGTTCCCTTCGAATGTTTTCTTTGGTGATGAAATTGTTAGACATTTAAATAAATTACACTCTTTTAGGTGTAATATTTGATAGGTTTAAGGTTTATGTCAATCTATAGTGTCAGTACATGGTCTAACGCTACCACATATAATATTCACGATATTGTCAAACATGGTAATTTTTATTACTATTCCGAGACGAACAGTAATTTAAACAATACGCCGAGCGAAAGTAGTAGTGCATGGGGCGGAACAAAAGTTTATAATGGCGCTGTTAAATCACATTTCATTTGGATTCCTAGTTATAACCATTCTATCAATATCGAGCCTAATGTCAAAGTAATGCAATACGGCGAGGGGTATGAACAAACTGTTCCTGATGGGATTAATAATACGTTGCTGAAAATTGAACTAACTTTTGATTTAAGAAACAAAGCCGAAGCACAAGCAATTAATCATTTTCTAGAAAAAAGAAAGGGTTCAGAATCTTTTGTTTTTGCCCCTTCTGAGCCTTATAATTTAGATAAACTATTCAAATGTCGAGGATGGGCGTCTAATTTCTTGTTTTATGATAATTATTCGATCCGATGCCGTTTTGACGAAGTGCCTGTATAAATATGTCTATCTCTACTAGTCAAGCAGAAATTTCTTTAAAGAAAATCAATAATAGTTTAGCGTTGCTAAACCCTTCTAGTTTGATTGTTCTTTATGAAATAGATATTGAAACGATTGCTTCCGACCAAGGATTAGTTTTAAATAATGACGACACAAAGATTTTCCGCTTTCATAATCATATAAAATTAACAACAAATAGTATTATTTTTCAAGGCAAAGAATTTATTGCGGCCCCGATTTTAGCTGAAGGATTTGAAATTAATGGACGGGGAACTTTACCTACTCCTAAATTAGCTATGACAGTAAATGAAGAAGGAATTGATTTTCTTAATTTGTTTAAAGACAGAATGAAAGTGTTGGGAGATTTGTCCGGGGCTAAAGTTTCAAGAATTAGAACTTTTGCTAAATATTTAGATGCGATTAATTGGCCGGTTGATCAAATTCCTGAAGATTCAGAGCCCGATCCGTATGCTGAATTCCCTCGGGACGTTTATTACATAGATCGTAAAAGTAATGAAAATAAATTTACAATCGAATTTGAATTAGCTTCGGCATTAGATTTAGAAGGAATAAAATTACCGGCGCGAATGATTTACGCAAAAAGATGCAGTTTTGTTTATAGAGGGGAAGGATGTTGTTACGAATACGCCTCTAGACACAACGAAGATATACATGGGGAAGCAAGTTTGCCAGCGTTTGCGCCTCCTGTGGCTAATGACCGGGACGAAAAAGCCACGACTGTTTTAGGGATTCGCCGTTTCCGAGAGCCAGAAGTTTACAACGCGAGCAAACTTAGTTCGTATGTCGCCGGAAGTTCGGTTTTCCTTACCAAAAACGGTATAAACTATTATTTTCTATCTAAAGTAAACGCGCCTCCTTCCGGGCCTCCTGATACAAGGTATTGGTTTGCAGATAATTGCAGCAAATCTTTAATTGGTTGCCGATTGCGATTCGGAAACACCGGGGCGGTAGGAGTGGGTAATTCGGGATTAACAAAAGGTCAATTGCCCTACGGTGGATTCGCGGCGGCAGACAAAATACGCTAATGAATGAATTAATTCAAAAACAAATACGAGAAATTGTTTCCAACAACAAAGAAACTGAATCGTGTGGGTTATTGGTTTATTCTGAAGACTCCGAAGAAACTTTAGTGTTGCCTTGTAGGAATATCGCAAACAATCAAGCCCATAATTTTACTATTCATCCCAAAGACTATTTAAAAGCTTCTTTAAAAGGCAAAATTGTTGGATGTTATCACGTTCATGTAAATGAAAATGAAACTTTTTCCATGAAAGATAGAATTTCCGCCGCGAATTTAAAACTTCCTTTTATTTTATATCATTTGCCGACTGATCAATTTTATCAATTAAATGAAAATAATGCATATTTTACAAAAAACTATGAACCGGGAATATTTGATTGTTATACCCTAGTTAAAAATTATTATAAAAATGAATTAAATAAAGAGCTTCCAAATATAGATGATTATGAAAAATATTTTGCAAATTTTGAATTCAACCTGCAAGCAGATTATAACAGATATGGATTTAAAGAAGTTAGTCCCGACTGTGCGCGAAGACATGATATTTTATTATTTAATTTTTATCGGACGGTTACTCCCCCACATTTCGCCGTATATCTGGGAAACGGGTATTTTTTACACCATCCTCGAAATGGTTGTCCACAAATTGAATTTTTAAGTCCTATTTTATCTCAAAAAATTGTTTGCTGTTTACAATGCAATATTTAACTTCCAAAATTAAAAAAGAGATAGTTCGATTTTCTGAAAGAAACCCGGCGATTGAATCAGGGGGGTTAATTTTTCAACGTGGAAAAAGTATTGTCGCGCTTCCGTGTTTAAATGTTTCTCCTACTCCCAAGGAGCATTTTTTAATTGCCCAAGAGGAAATAGCGGTACATTCAGCACCGCCCTTTAAAATTTTGGCATTTTGGCATACACATGTTGATACGGATAGTTCTCCAAGCGAAGGCGATAAACTCGTAGCAGAAAGATACAATATCAATTCAATTGTTTACTCATTGAAAGATCATGGTTTTAATGAATATGAGCCGATAGGTTTGGAAGTTCCATTTGTAGGACGTAATTTTTATTTTGGGTTGCAAGACTGTGTTCAGTTAGTCATTGATTATTATCAAAGAAGATTGAATATTAATTTGCCGTATCCGGTCGAAAGTCCTTTTTTGGTTATTCCTCCTGATCAATGGGCATCGCACCCCGATAATCGGAAAGATAACTATTTTGTTCGTGATTATTTTGCTAAGTTTGGATTTTCTGAAGCGTCCAATCTTAAAAAAGATGATGTTTTAGTTTTTAGCTTTGGAATAATTAAAGCGCCTTGTCATTTAGCGGTTTATTTAGGAAATGGACGGATATTACATCATCGTTACGAAATGATTTCCGAAGAAAGCATTTATAACAATTATTGGAAAAGGCATTTATGTCATATCTTAAGGCATAAGGATATAGTATGAAACATAATTTAGTTGAAGTAAAATTACATGGGAATATTTTTCCCAATCTTAAAAATTTATATAAATTAGCGGTGCGTTCAGTGAGCGAAGCGATTCATGCCGTTAATATGATTTCTCGTAATCATTTCTATAAAACATTATTAGAAAACGATAAAAAAGGGATAAAATATAGAGTATTGATTAATGGACGAGATTTTGTATCTACTGAGCCGTTAACAACAAATAATTTAGAAAAAATTAAAGAATCGGAATTAGTTATGCAATTATCTAATCTTCAAACTATTGATATCGTGCCCGTTGTAGAGGGCGCGGATAGTGATATTGGAGCTATTATTGCGGGAGTTTTATTAGTTGTGGTTGGTATTGTGGTTGGGGTTGTGGCTGGATGGACTGGAATTGGAGGCGTATTTGCGGGCGCGTTAATTGTTGGGGGGCTTGGATTAGTCGCGGCGGGAGTGATTAACTTATTAAGTTCGCCACCAAAATTTGAAGATTTTAGAGAAATCGGGGGTGGGGGCAGGGTTTCGTATTTGTTTAGCGGGCCTCAACAAACGGTAAATGAAGGCGGGCCTGTTCCGCTAGGATATGGAAGGCTTTTGATTGGTTCGCATGTTATTAGTGCAAGCTATGAAATCAGTGAGGTATCAGCTAAAGAAAGGCTAACGGTTTAAAATATGGCATTAGATGACAATCTAAATAATAGGATAATCATTCAGGCGTGGAAAAAGAAACAACGCCAGCAAGAAACGCGCTATCCCGTTGAAGACCCGGAAGGCGTAGATAGTACTGCTTTTCCTCGCCGCGAGCCCTTTGAAGAAACTCCCGGTGTGGTTTCGTTGAGTGAAATAGAAACTCTTGATTTGTTATCAGAAGGAAGAATCAGTGGATTAGCCGAGGGGGAATATAGTTTTGTTGGGACAGCCGGAAACGTGGGATATACATCGGCAACTTATACACCCTATGCTCTTGCGCCCGATACAACAGTTAGATGGTTGCGTTCCGTTTATTGGAATGAAGTGCCCGTAGTGAATTCTCAAAATCAATTTAATTTTCAATCAATCGATACTGCGTTTACCGTAGGACAACCCAACGGTTCTTTAGTTGGATTACTAAGTAATGAACTAACCGTTTCTCGTCAAATAGGAGAGCGATTAAGATACGGAACTGATTTTGCTAAAGTTTATCGACTTTTTAACCGCGAAATTAAAGCTTTCGAAGTAAATATAAGATTTAATGCTTTATCTCAGACCGTTACTAATCCGAGTGAATACGGAGACGTTGAGGCAATTTTGGTAGAATGTTATGTTCAATGGCGACCCTTATTTTCAACTACCGGCAAAACCCCGTCAACTTTTCCAAATACATGGTGGGTACCCGTTAAAGGAAAAATTACAAACGGATATATTGAAAAAACTCGTATTAACTTAGTTACAGCCGGTAACTTGGTATATGAGCCTGACTTTCTTGGATGGGAAGTTAAAGTTTATCGAACGACTCCCGATGCAACTACCGCCAGCGTTAGAAGTCAAACCTATATAGATTCAATTACAGAAGTTTTTGGAGACGTATTCACTTATCCTAATTCCGCAATTATTTCTTCTCGGTTTAGCGCGGAATATTTTACTCAAGTTCCGGCGCGGGCTTTTGATACTTATCTATTAAGAGTAAAAGTCCCAAGTAATTATGATCCTATTTTAAAAAGTTATAATGGTGATTGGGACGGAACATTTAAAGATGATAAAGAATGGACGGATAATCCCGCTTGGTGTTTTTATGATTTAATTACAAACAAACGTTATGGGTTAGGAAAACATATTAGCGAAGACCAAGTAGATAAATGGACTTTATATGAAATTGGAAAATATTGCGATACTTTAGTTTCCAATGGAGAAGGCGGAATTGAACCTAGATTTACTTGTAATTTGTATATTAATTCAAGAGAGGAAGCTTATAATGTCGTTAATAATTTAGCCAGTATTTTCCAAGCGATGACTTATTACTTTGCAGGTTCTATTTATACTTCGCAAGACGCTTTGAAAGAGCCTCTTTATTCATTTACAAACGCTAACGTCGAAAATGGAGATTTCAGCTATTCATCTAGTAGCCGTCGCGTTCGCCACACTACGGCAATGATACGTTATAATGATAAAAAGAATTTTTACAAACCCGCCGTCGAATATGTTGAAGATTTCGAGGGGATTCGAAAACTTGGAATTAGAGAACTGGAATTGACGGCTTTTGGTTGCACAAGTCGCGGGCAAGCTTGGAGACAGGGGCGATGGGCTCTATTAAGCGAAACCCTAGAAACGGAAAGCGTTTCGTTTACGGCAGGATTAGAAGGAGCTTATTTACGCCCCGGTGATATTATTCAAGTTCAAGATAATCATCGCACAACGCAAAGATTTGGAGGGCGAGTTTATCGTATTTATGATTCGTCTCATTTATTATTAGATGGACAAGTTACCGGGCTTTCAACTAATTCTTTGTATTATTTTTCTCTAGTTACTCCAACTTTTAATTATGAGCCATCTTTAGTTAATTTATCAGATAGTTCCGAATCGGATCAAATTCGTAACTCCCAAGTTCAAAAACGCACATTTTTAGGTTCTCAAGTAACTCCTGTAACGGGCGATGACGGCATGATACGTTCGGATATTACTTTTAGCGCTCCCTTTGATGTTGCTAACTATGTTTTAACGGGAAGCCCTGTTTGGACTGTAGAGGGGTCTGGAATTAGTAATTCCTTCTCTAATCAATGGAACTATTACCGTGTTTTACGCACCGAAGAACAAGGCCAAAATCGTTTCGCGGTGTCTGCAATCCAATATGAAAGCGGGAAATTCGCGGCTATAGAATCCGGGTTAAATTTCGAAGAACCTAATTATATTAATGTTCTGCCAACCGGACCAACAAATTTACAATTATCTGTATTACCACTTTCGACTAATACTAAAAAAATTGACTATCGTTTTACTTTACCCGATGATGAAAATATAAATTCTTATAAAGTATATATCAAGAATGGGCCTTGGGCGGGGGAAAGCGATTTTGATTCCAGCACTTATTTGGCGGCTAATTTACAAGGGCATGAAAGTCAAGGATCATATTATCCCACAACTAATGGAGTTTATTATTTCCGGGTTTATTCAGTAAGTCGTTTAGGAAGCCGGTCTTCCACCTATGCGGCGGGCAACATTGAAGTCGCCGGAATGAATGCCCTAAAAGATATTTTAATTGGCGGGCTGGTTTTGGAAGAAGAAACTACAGATAGCACTACTGGAGGGACGAAGAAAAACAGTACGGCCATTGGTTCAGATACCGTTTTTAAATGGCAATTAGGTTTACAAGAAAATGGGTCTTATCAAACTGGATTGTATTATAGATTCACGGCTCGCGAGCCAAGTAATAATAGCGTTCCAACTAAACATATCTATTTCCAAAGAACGGGATTATTAAGGGGTGCGGTGAATAATTTAGCTTATGAGTTCACTTTTTATGATAATACTCTAGCAATATCAAATCAAGGCGCTCCGGGGCCATTTAGAACTTATGATGCCGTAATTGAAGGTATGTTAGCCGATGGAACAAGTACGGCAGGAGGGAATTTTGTTCTGAATAATGATTCAGATTTTAGTAATCCTAATGGTTATGATATTTTGGCGGTTGCCAACCCAAGAGTAGACCCGGTTTTACTTACTGAAGGGAACAATTTCAATAGTAGCTGGAAAAGTGAGCAATGGATTAATCCAGACGGCGAAATTAAAGTAAGGTTTATTAATAGTTCCTTTCCCGAGGATATGGCGGGCGGATACGCTTATTATAGCACCGAGTCTTTTAATCGGGCGGAAGGTTTGGGATTAGTTACTACGCCCAAAGTAATTAATTCATTCAGAATAACTGAAAGCGGTAATCCTTTTAATATTTATGCTAATTTAACGGGGGCTTCTAGTGCTTATTTGGCCTTAGCTTTCTATGATGATTTTGACGAGGCAATTCTTCAAACCGGAAATAACATTCAAAATCAATTAAATTGGTCTAATGTCGTTAAAATTGATAAAAGGGGCGATGCTCAATTTAGAACTTCTTATTTTGCGGCTTGGTTAGATATGAGCGTGGATTGTTCGGCTGGAAACATTGATACTAGTTGGGCTCAAAAGAATTTTGGTGTTTCTAATGTGGACTCATATTTTACAATGCCTCCGGGTGAAACGGTGTCTTCCTTTGGATACCGTGTATATTTTAGTACGCCTTTTAGTAATACGAATTATGTGGTTATGGGTTACGAAATAGGGGAAACGTCGAATTTCCCTGATGCCCGTCTCCCTCGGGTTGTTAAATACAATGATCGATTTGAAGTATTTAATATTATTGGGCAAAGGTTTTTTGGTATATTATATAATAATCAGGTAAATTAAAATTTATGAAAAATCTCAATTTAATTGGGTCAATTTTACACGCAACGAAGAAAATCATTTCTAATGCCGATTCCGATTGGCGGGGCATTAGAGAGGGCCATATTGTTAAATTTCAAACAGATAATTTAACTTATCAAGCGGTGAAAACCGAGCCGTTTTTCTATATTAGAGATTTTGAAGTAATTGATGATCATACGCTTGCGATTCATGATAATACTTCTGTTTTTCTATCCAAAGGAGACGATATCACTATTTCTTTTAAAGAATATGAACTCTTAACCGTTTTTCAAGTAGTGAATGGAGGCAAAGGCTATAAAATAGATGATGTTTTATTTTTGGAAGGCGGGACTCCCTCAACCAATATTAGCGATGGAATTATTGAAAAGGCTTATTTGCGTGTTGCGGACGTATTACCGGGGGGTATTATTACCAAGGCGACTATTGATAAAAAAGGTAAATATATCGAAGTTCCTGCCAAAGAATGTAAGGTAAGTGGCGGGAATGGCACCGGAGCTTTATTCAAGGTAGATTATAAATTATTAGATGCGCGGGCGTTAATCGAAAGAGATATTGTTAGTATTGAAATTACTGATAAAACTATTATTAAATTACAATATCCTGTGCCCGCCGCAGTTAAAGAGGGCAAAATTTCAGTTCAAAAATATTCTTTGCTTTTAAATTCTGAATATAATGGAACGGATAAAAACGGAGAAACATTTTTAGTGTTTGGTGATTTTACAGAAAATTATAATTGGCCACTAACGATCCCAAATAGTTTCTCAATGCATAGCATTATCAACCAAGTCTTTGTCGCTCAAGATAAAAAAATCAAAGAGCTAGAAGAACGTCTTAAGAAATTAGAGAAATAATTTTATCTCTTGGTTTGTTCGTAAATCAATCCTCCGGGTCTTGATTGTTCGATAATAACTTTCAAGATAGCGCCTTCGAATTGTGTTCCCAATTTACGATTCGATTCCTCGTTAGAGCCCGCGCCCTCACTACGAGTTTCGGTTTTGCCTTGGGCACCGCCGTTTTTATCGCTAGAGATTTGAATGGTATTATAGACGTTAATAACCGGTGCATTAGAATTGGTTTTACTTTCCGCATTGGCTAAAGACCCACCCCCTCTAACTTCTTTCATAGTTAGAGTTTTTTCCAAACTTTCTCGTAAAGATTCGGTGCTGGCAATTAAACGAGTTAGATTTTCTGTTAATTTATCACTACCGTTATTTCCAACGCTTTGAGAAGCTTCTCCTGCTAATCCGCCCGCCGCAAACTTGCCAGCGTTCAAACGATTGAAAAAATCAACTCCATATTTACTCACAGAGCCGCGATTCATTACAAACTCGCCGCCCATTAATAAAGCAGGAACATTATCTCCCCCGGATAAACCACCGGCTGCAAAACGTTTAATCAAACCACCCATTGCATGTCCGCCGCCAAATCTTTTATATGCGTCGGCAGAACCATAGGCGCTTTGGCCAGCCGGAACTAAATGATTGCCACTCGCCCCACTAGAAGAACCGCCCCAATTTATGTTTTGCATTCCCGCTTGCGCCCCCGCCCCCGCCAAACCAATTCCGGCTGCAAGATAAGCGGCTTGAACACGTTGACGCTTGCCTAACTTCCAATTATACATAGCTATTGATTTAGCTTCTTCGTAGTTGGAACGATCCCTTAAATATTGCATTAAGGCGCTTTCACGATCCATTCGAATGGCGTTTTGTGGATTATCATCGTTACTTAGTGCGTAATTAGATAAATTAGAACTAATATTATTAGAACCAGCCGTAGGGAATTTAGCATCATTATAACTATAAGAATTAGCTAAACGAGCCGACACGCGACCAGAATTTAAAGCTTTTAATAATGAAGTACCGTATTTATTGACGGAACTTTTTTTGATTACATATTCGCCTTCGCTTAACATAGCGGGAACATCGTCTCTTGTGCCCGATCCGCCGTAAACACTTCCGCCCCCGGCAAATTTCTTGATATACCCTCCATTTGCCTTGAATAAACCGCTAATTCCATTGACTGCCGCCCCCGCAAACATATCAAAGCTTGTATCAATAGATTTGCTTAGAATTTTATCTGCGAAATTAATTCCAAAAGATTTTAATGCTTCGCTGGCATCTAAACTTCCGTTGGCAAATTCTTTAAATGCATCTTTAAAAGATGATTTTAAATTTTGTCCCACTTCAAATGCCCCCTCATTTAAATCACGGTATAAATCTTGAGTATCATAACGTAAACTATCTACAAAAGAAACTCCCGTATCTTTACCAACATTATAACGGCCAAAATCTTGAGGGAACAAAATTTTATTATTGCGAGAATCAACCATTGACGAACCGAAATCATCGCTAAACATTTCCTTGCGTCCGTACATCATTTTTTGATAAGGACCGTTCATGAAACGAACCATTTCTTTTTCCTCTGCGGTTCTTTCTTTTAAAATAAGGGCTCCAACTTTTAATTCATTTTCAAAAAATTTAACTTGTTCATTTGCTCCCATTAATTCAGTTTGAAGCTCTCTTAAACCATCTTGTAAATCCATGTGCAAATTAGGGTCTAATTGACTGAAGGGGGTTGTTCGTGCTACGTCTTCAAGTTCCTTCATTAAATTAATAGCATCGCCCATTTGATCATTATTAATTAAATCAGTTATCTCTTGTAAAGTATTAAAAGCTCCTTCAATATTTTTTAAAGCTTTAGGAGACATGGCGGCATTTTCCATTAACTTCCGGCGTAATCCCCCAACTGCGTTATCTCCAAAGGCGGCAAATTTATTTCCTAATCCTGAAGTTAGATTAGTACGATTCATATTACGTTGATTTTCTAAATTGTGTACACCTAAAATGTGTGCGTAATCAAGTTTCCCGCGTGGACTTTGAAAAGCTCCTTGTTTTTGCATCCAAAAATCGGCATCCATTGTTGTTCTTTCGTTGCCAACTTGAGTTAATAAGGGCGCGTTTAAACCTATAGCCATTCGTGCTATTTGGGTTTTTCGCATTGAATCGCGTAATTTATTAATATCGCCTAAATATGCTAAATGATTTACGCCTAGAGTTGTTCTGGCAGGTAATTGAGCGTCAGCGACGGTGCCTTGACCAGTTAAAGCTCTGCGTTCGGCTTCGGAATAATTTTCTGCTTTTTGACGAGAATAATATTTTAAACCACCCGTAACGGCTCCTATACCCGCTCCAATTGTTGCACCTACCCCACCGCCAAACATTGTTCCTGTACCGCCATACATCAAAACATCTGAAATCCATTCATTTCTTGCTAATGCTTTTCGATCATCGGAAAAATTTGGATTATACAAATCTGAAATTGCGGAATTCACCATTGGCGCGGCTAAACCGATCCCCATACCCACCGCTGAATGTTTTCCTATGAAACTGTTTAAACGAGACATGCGACCGGGGCCGCGAGATTCATAACCGGAACTAAAAGGATTTCTTGCATTGCCGCCGAATGGATTTCTCCATCCACCCATAATTCCGCTCATCCAGCCTTGTTTTGGTTGTTGCCACATTCTAGAATCGTAATCTTGTCTCCAGTTGGCCATTCTAGCTTGTTGAAAAACTTCAGGCGGCGGACCTTCTGGAATCATATATTTAGGAAAAGCGCGAGCAATACTATATTGTGGATTATCGCCATATATACGTCGCGCAATCGTGCTAGAATTATCAAAAGCTGCTCCTAAGTTATAACCTTGAGCAATAGCAGGATTAGAATTAGAAATTGCGGGTTCCATTCTAATATTATTTAATGCATTAGCGCTAGGGGCTCTAAACTTTAAACCAGCCTCACCTTGAAATAAAATTTGTTGTTGGGCGGCGGCGTGTCTTGCCATCGTCGCGTTTGCCGAAACCGTATTACGTGCGTCTCGCATTCCAAAAAACATAGGAAACGTTTCTGCCCCGCCATACATGCCCGCTCTTGACACCCCCGCTTGTAATTGAGAAGGGGCTGTTCCGGTTCTTGTGTTATAAGCGTAAGTAAAAGATTGAGTTAATCGTCTAACTGATTTTTCGTCGGCATTAAATGTTTTGGCTAATTTTTTCGCCATTTCATTTAATTCCTTCATGTTTTTAATCGTGACTTGTTGAGTGCGTATTTCCTCAATAATACGATCACGTTCGCTAGTCATCATTTGATTATAACTAGCAGGCATTGGTGCATTGAAAGAATAAGGATTATTACTTGCAAAATTAGGAACACCGTGAGTTGCGGGGTTTAACCCCATTGACCTAGCCCTAGAAATACCTTGAGATAATCCGCCCGGTTCATCTCTTAAATTATAAACTCCTAATCCTCGCGGATTTAAACTAGATTTTAAAGCGGGGTGACTTCCTACGCGAATTAATGAAGATGGAATGCCGGATGCTTGCTCTCTAGACATAGCTTCGGCTACAGGAGAAAAACGAGGGGCCGCAGGCATTTTTATGCCTCCACCCGCGCCGACTCTTGCCCCTGCATTAAATAAATTAGCGGCAACAGGAGCGACGGTTTTATTTACCGCTGTTTGGACGGCGTTTGTTGCGTTTACTGTGGCTAAAATTTCACGTTGCAATTCTAGCTCGGTCATTTTACCCTGAACAATACGATTAATTAATTCTGGTTGACGCGCTAAAGAATTAGCAATTAATTGATGTATTTGAACTTGTTGTTGCAAAGCGTTATTCATTCCAGTGAACGATTTAACAGCTTCTTTTGTGAAAACGATTGCGTCCCGAACTAATTTACCAAAAATAATACCCGCGCCTAATAACGCCGGTCCTGTTAGGAAATCTCCCAAACCTTCTAAAATATTTTTACCTGCCCCTTGTCTTAATTCGCGAATTTTACCCCCCGCCGCGTCTAACATCATTAAGAAATCTCTTAAAGGTTCGGCAAAAGTTAAATTACCTATTACTACTCCTAATTCAGTAAAACGAGTTTTAACAGCGTTAATTTGTTGAGACAAACTTTTGTTTTGTTCCGCCATGCGAGTATAGGCTTCATTTTGTGCCGACGCTGCCGTTTGAGTGGCCCCCGTAAAAACCCCCATTGAATTAGCCATATCATCCATCACGGCGCGGAATTTATCAGATTGATAAAGATTTGCTCCAACGGAAACGATCATGTTTTGAATTTGTTGATTTGCGCCTTGGTAATATTTTGCCAAGTCTTGCAACAAATCAGCTTGGCTTCTAATATTATGATTTGTATCTTGAATTTCTATTTTTAAATTTTCTAAAAATTGCAAACTATCAGGATTTTGCATTCTTTGAAAAATAGTTTTGAAAGCGTTGCCGATTTCCGGCCCGGAACGTTGGGTAATTTGAGCGACCGCAGTAATTAATCCGAACAATTCATTAATTCCAACCCCGGCATCGGCAGCAGTAGAACCAACTTTTTGTAGACCTTCAACCAAATCCGCCGCGCTAACAGCGTATTTTCGGTCCACCGCAATTAGTTTGTTCAAAACTTGCGCGGTAGTAATACCGGTTTTGGCATAAGTATTCGTAACGGCTGTTAATGCTTTGACCGCATCTTGGGCGCTCATTCCACCTTGATTAACCAAAATCATTGCATCATTAACCCGCTTTAATGTTTCTTCAACGCTTAACCCTTGACGCGCTAATTCTTGAGCCGATGCAGCAACCGTTTTCCAGCTTTGTCCGGTTTTACGAGCTACGTCAAACATGGCATCGCCAAATTCATTAATATTAAAATTAACGTCATCTACAATAACTTTAATATCTATCAAGCTTTTTTCGACTTCAATCGTAGACCTGACAAGGGCCTGAAATGCTCTTGTTACGGTCATAATAACGGCGGCGGAAGCTCCGAAGGCAGTAACGCGAGCAAATGCGGCTTCCATTGATTTATCGAATTCAGAAGCGGTTTTACTTAACCGCCCCAAGGGAAGATTTAAATGGCGTTCGATTTTTTGGCCGATTTGGGCGGCTTGTTGAAATGCTTGTTGTCCATCCAGTTTGACAACTGCATCAATAATCATGTCAGATTGTGCATTAGGCATACCTTTTACCTGCTAGTTATTACACTAAAAAGGCTTTATTTACCCATTGCCCGCATGATATCATGTAAATTTAGTTCCCCGCCTTTATTTTGAGCCGCTTTTATTAAAGCTTCGTGAGGATTGCCGTCATCTAACCCGTATTTTTCCCTATCGGCGCGAGAAACACCCACTAAACTAGAAGCTCCCTCTTTAACGTCTATTCCCTTTTTATTTGCTAATTCTTGGGCGGTATTGCTACTTTCATGCCATTCAATCAATTTGTCGGGCTCATCCATCAGGTTTTCCGGGGGTTTTCCCTTGGTATTTTGTAATAAACTACGGAAATATCGCCCATGCCCAAATAATTCTGCTTGATAAAACGTTAATTTAATAATAGGCAAACCATAAAATTCCCGAGCAGTTTCACATAAACAGAACGTATTAAAGAAAAAAGGACTTAAAGCGATGCGTTTCAGATTATAATCAACGAAAGGATGTAGGGCTTGATTATATAAAGATGCTAAATTTGCTAAATCATTTTCTTCTAATTCGTCAAATTCTTCTATAGTAAAAAGACGAGTTTTAAACTCCTTGTCTTTATAAAAAGAATTAAAAATGTAATATTCATTTACCTTTTTGTTGGCGAAGCTTTCGGCGGTAAAAGAAATTAATTCTTCCTTTTCATCTGTTAAGTCTGTGATTTTTTTCTGATATTCAAGGATGCGTTTATTAATTTCGTTGATTTCCGCTTCACGGAATAATTTGGATTTGGTAGTTTTAAGCCCCTCGATATATGCCCGGTATTCAATAATTAAATTATTTTTATCATGGCTCCAGAATTTTTCTTCAATTAAATATCGTTCTCTTTCTTCCTTTGTCGGCAAGCCTTCTTTAATTGCTTGTTGTAAATATTCTTCTTGTTTTAAATCTACGTCGCCAATATCAAAAGTATTAAAGTGCTTCAGATAAAGTATTTTATGTTCAGCATGGTTTATCGAAGTAAAACCATGTAATATATCGATATAAAGTAATTTTAATTTATTCTTGGGAAAACGATCCAATTATTTTTCGCTTTCTTCAAGAATTTTTTCAAACTTGGCAAAATCTTCAGGAGTCACAGCCCGATTGTTAACCCATAAAGAAACGTAAGTTAGAAATTTTAGAATCACTTTATTAATAAAATCGTTTTCTTTTTCAATAAGTTCATCATACTTACTTAAACGTTCGTCTACGGTGCCTTCTCCGAAAAATGGGGCGGCTTTCCCGTCAACTTCCTGATAACTCAGATTAACTAACCACCATGTAGTTACCCAATTTCGGGCTCTAACTTCGGCGGTATTTTCATAAGCTACGTTTTTAAACGTTTCGATACGTTGTAATTCCATGCGGGCGCTAGATAATTTTTCACCTAATTCTTGGTGTTCCTTTTTTTGTTCTTCGGTGCGTTCTTCTGTCTTGACTGAATCCAGAATGACATATTTCTTTTCTAGCTCAAGAGATTCCGCCCATAATGTTTTGCTACGAGCGTCTTCTTGGTTCGTTAAAAGCCCGCCATCTTCAGAATTGCGACGATCTAATTGAGCGATAGTTAACATTCCGGCGCGAGTGCCTTCAGCGATTTTAACGCCATAAAACAAATTCGCCGCGTCATTGAGGGCGCGATTAGGCTTCCGCAAAAAGAATTTTTGAGGAATTTCTTTTTCTTGCTTTTTTGTTGTTTTAACTTGTTCACCTTGTTCGTTGGTAGATATTTCTTCTACATCAACGGTTTCCTTTTTACTAACATTGAATTCGAATAACCTTTTCATATTAATTTAAATCCTTTACCTTTTTATCAAAATAATCCTGCGTTTTGTTAAAATTGGTGCGTCCGCCGACAACAACAATAAATTTGTTTCGAGTAGAGTTGTCCCATCTCTTATATAAATTCAAAAATTCTTCGGTTTGTAATTTTTCTAAAGTCGCGAATTGAATATCAAATTCCGTCCATAAAATACGCCGATTAGTTTCTAATTGGAGCCTTTGAATAATAATATTTTCTATATTATTCCTTGTTAGTGTCTTCATAATTTGAAAATGTAATGTTTAGGCTATCGAAGGTTTCTTCTAGTTCGCGAAGCTTATTATTAGCATCATCCAAAATCCTTTTACGGTATTTTTGGTATTCTTCGTCGTTTAGTTCAATATCTTCTAGAATTAGGAAGAAATTTTTAAATAAATTAGTAAAATTCCGACGAATTTGAAATTTTACGAAGTCTTTGACTTTATCATGTTTATCCATAAACCTTTAATCTACCTTTACCTATTATTATATTACACTTTTTAACCTGTTTTCTACTAAAGTTTTTTTAATATGTTCTTTATACCATAGGGGACGAGTATTGGAATAGTGAAAACACTGTTTTTGTTCTTTAGGGTCTTGCAAATTAAATAAAATACAAGGTTTTATATGGTCAATTTGCCATTTTCCCGGCCCACAACCATAATTATCCCATGACATTTCTGAATCAAAAAGAGACTCCAAATATTTACGGTAATCCACGAAAGTACACCCTAATAAACTATTAGTTTCAATATTTTTAGTTGCATTATGTGATTTTACTACTTTTTTAATTCGGCTCCGAATATTAAGAGCAATACGGGCCTGTTCCTTGCGATATTGCCAATGATTTACTAGTATTTTTAATATTTGAGGAAAACGGGCGACTCCAAAGCAAAAGGCTTGGAATTTTTGTTGTTTTTCTTGCTGCCAGTTTGATTTGCGTTTTTGTTTAATGTGTTTTTGATAACTTGGAGAGTTATAATGATCGAGCTTTCTTTGTTTAATAATTTCTTTATTTTTGCCGCGATATTCTTTTGAAGATTCGGCGGCTCTTTGTTTGTTTGATTGATAATACGATTTGCTACGTTGTTTAATTTTATCCGAGTTTTTTTTATAATATTCTTTTTGATTTTTAAGGTCTTTGTCCCGGTTTCTCCAATACCAATTCATTTTGGACTTTCGCATTTTATCTCTGTTTTGATGATAATCAATTTTTCGTATTTTGTTTCTACATTCTCGGCAAATATTCATTAAACCATCTTTTCCATATTTCCACTTGTTAAAGCTTTCTACCAGTTTCTCCGTTTTACAATGTGAACACCTTTTATTTAGATTTGATATCATACTAAATAATAAAAAGAAATAAGCGAAAACTCAAAAGAATCTTCGCTTATTTACTGTAGGATTATTTTTAGGAATAATTTATGTAAGTGCTTGATTATTGGACAGTTGTGACCCCACTCATAAACAAACCAACCGTTGTCTGGTTTGGGCCACCGATTTGTGCTGCAAATTCCATAGTAACCGTTTTGTTATCACCGATGCCGTTGCTGTAGGAATGACTATTGATTTTAGCATTCTTCACAACATAGCGAGCCATAACGGGTTGAGGGTCGCCCGGAGCTACGGGTTTTTTGATATTAATGGTTACGTCAAACGAATCGTCTCCGTTGACCATATCGCTTAAAGAGCCCGTAGTTAAATCGCCCACAAGAGCGTCAACAGTCAAACTTACGTCGATTGGATAGGTAATTGTGCGGGCGAAAGCATATTTGCTACCAAGTTTTTGTAAAGCTTCTCGTCCCAAATCGAAAGAAAGACTATAGCTTTGAATATTAGCATTGCCGATATTAGTTCCCGGAACGTCATAAACGCCGGTCGCATTTTCGAGAATACCTTCATCAACTGCATCTCGTTTTCTAAAGTCCAATGTAATATCACCGGGCCTCAAAACACTGATATCAAGCAATCCTGTCCCCGGACTACTTAGAATTGTAGGAATAACGTAATGATATTGAGAAACGCGGGTTCCGTTGTCTGGGAAAATAGCAGGCGACTTACCGGAAAGACCGGTGGCAAAAGTCATGTTTAATGCCGCAACACTGATATCAACACTTGGGAAACTGTTTACCGCCGCAGATGATGAATAAGAAGTTAAAAATCCATTACCAAATCCAACGACAAAGACGTTAGAAGAATCTTCCGTATCTCCTACGGCGTCAACTCCTTCTGCAACTACTTTAAGAAAATAATTACGATCATCAGTTAATCCCTTCGTAATACCAGACAAAGCGGGCAAACGACCGTCAGTAACAAAGCCTAATTGTCTTTCGTTCCAGAAATTTGCTAACAAATAACTAAAAGAAAGTCCAACAGTTGGAGTATCCAAAATAACTCGATCAATTGCGGCTGTTTCCCCGAATTGCATAACGGGAGTTCTGCCTACATTAAAAGAGTAATTACAGTTCTGAATACGATAAAAGCCGGTAAGCAAATTAGCGCCGGTATATATAGATTCGGCTCCAAATTGCGTAAAGTGTTGGCCAGTTGAAACCGGAGGGCCAATCAATAATGATTGAGATTGGTATGTTGTTCTATTTCTATTTGGCATAAAATTAAATTAATTCCTATACATTAATTACAGACAAGTTCAAAAAATGTGAAATTATTATTAAGTATTAGATTCTTGGGTTTCGGACGCTTTCTAGGTATAAATCAATGAGTTTAATAAAGACATGCGGGTTTATCTTGCGAATCTCAGAGTAAGCACTACCGGGAAGGCTGCTAACATCAACATTCTCAATCCACATTGAATTACTCATAATGTTTCTGCCAGCGGTCAAAGCCCTATAATTATAAAGTCCATTTGTATAGTCTCCAAAATCGTCAAAAGGCATTTCTTCGACCCCCGTTAATAAAGGAATCAAAGTTCGGGCCTTTTCCTTGAAAATAGAGCCAACGGCATCGGCTCCAAATTGAGAATCGGCAAAAACCAGCATTCGAACATTAATCATTTCCTTGTCCAAGCCTCCGAACGCAAATGGGTCAAGACGGCCCCCAAAATCCTTGATATAAACAACAGGAAATGTAGTATCATTAGGACTTAAACCAGTAATAAATGTAAACCCGGCCTTAGGTTTTATTTCATGTTTTGTTTCAAATAATAATTCTTCTTCGGGCGAACTAGTGATTTTTACATTAAATTCTGCGACTGAAAAATTGCCGGAAAGTCTTGTGTGTGAAGCGGTTATTTCGTTTTCAAAATAAACTTGACCCTTTTCATAATTAATATGAGCCAATCCTGATTGACCTGTAGTTATGAAAGTGTTATCTAGGTAAACTCCCGTCATGACATTCGCGCCAGAAATTGCCGCATTTGCAACTAAAGGTTGAAAAGGCAACGAATAAGTATAGTAATTATTAAAAATATCTTTTACATCATAGAAAAAGCCTGAATAATTAGTAAAAGCATCGCCTTTATCTAATAAAGTGTGTTCTATCCAGCATTTAACCGATGCCATTACCTTATGTATGTGTTGGACTCTCATGAACCGCCGTCAAACTTTCTTTTAAATTTTTCTAGTATTTCGCTAATGTATCTTACACCGCTCATTTTACTTGGGCTCGCTCTTATGATTGTTTTGGCTTGAATAGCATAACCAGAACGAGAATTTTTAAATGTTGATGTTTTTTTAGCATCTGTCGAGAAAAGATAATATCTTAACCCCGGAATTCCTTTTTCAATGCCTCGTAACCAACTTCCGGTGGTATGATCATCTGGATAGGGAGTTGCTTCATATAAACTTGCCATACTTGGTAATTGCACAGAGAATCGATAATTAATAGAAAACCCTCGGACTGTTTTCATGGGCGGCATTCTTTTTAAATAAGTTCCCTCTCTTAATAATTTCTCTAATTGTGCGACCGGATCATCTTCTTCGTAAAAGCCAATTAATGCTCTTAAATTACCGCTACGTCCATCTAGAAAAGAACTTCCGTCCGCTCCCCCGTCACCTTCTAATTCCGCTGATACTTCATGTTCTTTTAAAAGTTCAATTAATTTATCAGTTTTTGTTCCTATATCCTTTTCGACGCGAGCTTGAACCTTCAAGTCCATTTTTTTACTTGGAGTAGTTAGTTTTCTTCTAATAGACTCTTTATTAATATAAGGCATTTTACTTAGTCTTTTGTAAGCGATAAACGTAGAAAACTAATCCCATATAGTTTTGAACCCCCTCATCGGTAATATTATTATAACTACTACCATCAAAATCAAATCGTTCATTTTTACGCCCGTCTTCTATAAAATTACGCGCATTTAATTCCAATTTAATTCTTACGCTGCCGATACTAATTTGGTTTTTAATTTCTTCTAACTCTTGGGTTTTTTGATTTAAATCATAGGTAATCATCGCCGGGAAAATTCCAGTAACCGGAGTATAAGTAATATTAGCGGGCGCGGAACTGTCCCCATATCCATATATTGTATTAGTGCGGCGGGCAATGGTTTTAATTGGCTCTTTGTAAATTGTAATTAATCGTGTTCGACTATGGGAAAACGTATCAAAATGAGCTTGTAAAGCCCCCGTAAAAAAAAGAAGATCATTATTAGATAATAAACTTGCCATATTTATCTTGCTCTGATAGAGTCGTCATTATCCGAAGAA
>Ga0137436_1000002_pt1 | contig 74258 bp, 65 predicted proteins | sample EasRivERMGT119_2_FD_102328 | JGI IMG/M metagenome (GOLD analysis project Ga0137436, IMG submission 102328) | Soil microbial communities from meander-bound floodplain in the East River, Colorado, USA - East River MetaG ERMGT119_2 | ecosystem: Environmental > Terrestrial > Soil > Floodplain ...
AGCGGAAGCGATCGCTGCGCCACAAGCTGAACGCCATCGAAGAAGAATTCCGGGGCAAGGACGTGCTGCTGGTGGACGATTCGATCGTTCGCGGCAACACCAGCAAGCAGATCGTCCAGCTCGCGCGCCAGGCGGGGGCGCGGCGCGTGCTCTTCGCGTCGATGTCGCCGCCCCTCGTCCATCCCTGCGTCTACGGGATCGACATGAGCACGAGGCGCGAGTTCATCGCGCGCGACCGCTCCCACGCGGAGGTCGCTCGCGCCATCGGCGCCGATGCGGTCATCTACCAGACCTTGGACGACCTCACGGGTGCGGTCACCGAGAAGAATCCCGCGATCCGCACGATGTGCACGGCGTGCTTTTCCGGCGACTATCCGACCGGGGACATCACGCCGCAGATGCTCCTCCAGATCGAGACCGAGCGGATCCGCGAAGCGCACTGACATGCGCGTCCTGCTGCCCGCACCCGCGGGGTTCTCGTTCCGCCGCAGCGTCTATTCCCACGGCTGGTGCGACCTCCCGCCGTTTGCCGTCTCGGAAAGAGGGGACTGGGTCGCCACGGTCGTCGCGGTGCCCGAAGGCGGTGCCAGGCGCATGACGATTCACGAATCCGAGGACGGCGGCGTCGTCCTCGAGACGCCGGGATCGCCGCCGCGGGAGACGCAGCGCGCGCTCCGCGCCGCGGCGCGGCGCATGCTCGGCCTCGACCTCGATCTGGCCCCGTTCCACGCGGCGGTCTTGGGCCATCCGCGCTACGCGTGGATCGCCACGAGCGGCACGGGGAGGTTCCTGCGCGCTCCGACGATGTGGGAGGACGTCGTGAAGCTCGTGCTCACGACGAACTGCTCGTGGGCCGCGACGAAGAAGATGGTGACGACGCTCGTGGAGAAGTACGGCGAGCAGGCGCCCGACGGTGCGCGGTCGTTCCCGACGCCTCAGAAGCTCGCCCGCGTGCGCGAGACGACCTACCGCAACGTGGTGAGGGCGGGATACCGGTCCCCGCTCCTCGCGTCGCTCTCGAAGCAAGTGGCTTCGGGGAAAGCCCCGATCGCAGCCTGGGACGCGGACACGCGCGGAAGCGAGATCGTCAAGAAGGAGATGCTGGCGCTCCCCGGGGTGGGCCCCTACGTCGCCGAGAATCTCCTGAAGTTCCTCGGCCGGCCGCAGGGCCTGGCGCTCGACTCGTGGGTGCGCGCCAAGTACGCCCGCCTCCACCACGGCGGCCGCAAGATCACCGACCGCACGATCCACCGCAGCACCGCCCGCCTCGGGGAGTGGGCGGGGCTCGCGCTGTGGTTCGAGATGACGCGCGACTGGTTCGACGGCGACCACCCGTCCGCGCTTTGGGCGACCCTGTCGTAGGATGCGGGTGTGAACGCGTTCGACGTGATCCTGCTCGCGATCTTGTTCGTGGGCGCCGTGCTGGGGCTGACCCGCGGGCTGACGAGGATCGTCATCGGCTTGCTCTCGATCCTGGTCGCCTTCTTCCTCGCCAGCCGCTTCCAGGAGCCGGTCGCCGGGTTCTTCATGGCGCACCACGTCGGGCAGACCACGGCGCGTGTCGCCGCCTACGCCTTCATCTTTCTCGGCACGATGATCGCCGGCGGGTTCGTCGCCTGGATCGTGGGAAAGATCCTCAAGCTCGCGATGCTCTCGTGGGCCGACCGCCTCGCCGGGGCTGCCGTTGGGGTCGTCGGCGCGGCACTCGCCGGGGCGTTCCTCGTCCACCCGCTGGCCTCCTCCGCGCCCGGCGGGTCACGCATGCTCGCGGGGTCCATGCTTGCCCCGTACCTCGCCACGGTCGCCGACGCCGCCAACAAGCTCGCGCCCGAGGCGGTCGCGAAGCGTTACGACGACGGGATCACGATGATGAGGAAGGTGTGGAGGGGTGAAGCCAAGCTGCCCTGACGCCGCCACTCGCTGCTAAGATTCACCCCGATGGCCGAGATCGTCCCCCTCCCAGTGCCCGTCGGCTCGCCCGAGCCGGTCATCCGCATCACGCGGCACTTCACGAAGCCGTTCAACACGGTCCTGACGACGGCGCGCACGTGCTATTCGTCGAAGGGATTGGTCGAGGACGAGGATCTGCGGCCGGGAGGCGAAGGCCTCGCACGGGACCTGTACGAGGCGGGACATCACACGACGATCCAGCACGCGTACTTCCAGTTCGCGATGGAGAACGTCAGCCGGCAGTTCCTGTGGTCGTTCCTGCACGCGCACCCGTTCTACAACTCGGAGCAGGTCAGCCAGCGCTACGTCAAGGTGCGGGCATCGAACTGCTTCGTGCCGCCGCTCGAAGGTGCCGCGCGGACGATCTACTTGGAGGGCATCGAGGAGCAGCTCGGGTTCTACCGTGAGTTGATCGCAAGCCTCACGCCGATCGCGACCGCCGCCTATTACGAACGCTTCCCCGCCCGCCGGTCGCGCCCCGAGAAATACGTCAAGGAAATCGAGAAGAAAGCCCAGGAGATCGGGCGCTACGCGCTGCCGATCGCGACCTGCGCGTACCTCTACCACACGGTCTCGGCGCTCACGATCCTCCGCTACTGGCGGATGTGCCTCCAGCACGACGCCCCGTACGAGCAGAAGCTCGTGGTCGGGAAGATGGTGGAGCAGCTCCTCGCCATCGATCCCGAATACACGCGGCTGCTGGAAGAGCCCATTCCCACCGAGGAAACCCCGGAGGCGGCGTTCTTCGCGGCGCGGCCCGAGCTGACGACCGACGCGTCGCGGGCGGACTTCGTCGCCGAGTTCGACGCCTCGCTCGAGGGGAAGGTCTCCAAGCTGGTCGATTGGAAGGCGCGCGGCGAGGAGGAGACGGCGCAGGCGGTACGGGAGGTGCTCGGCGTTCCGCGGGCCGCCTTGTCCGACGACGACGCCATCGCGCTTGCCTGTGATTCGGCGAAGAACCCGATGCTCGGTCAGGCGTTGAACGTCTCGACGTTCGACAAGTTGACGCGCGCGATGCATCACGGCGCCTACACGTTCCGGAAGAAGCTGTCCCATGCGGCCGATTCGCAGGACCAGAGGCACCGCATGACGCCGGCGTCGCGGCCCGTGCTCGCCGCGCACGCGACCGACGAGCCGGACTTCATCGTGCCGACGCTCGTGCGGCAGGATCCGGCGGTGGAGCGGCGGTATCTCCAGATGATGGATGCGATCTGGACGCGGATCGCGGCGCTGAAGCGGCACGGAGTCGACGCCGAGCACGCGCACTACCTCCTTCCCAACGCGGTCGCGGTGAGGTTCACCGAGTCCACGGACTTCCTCAACCTGCGCCACAAGCACGTCATGCGCCTGTGCTACCTGGCGCAGGAGGAGATCTGGCAGGCGTCGGTGGACGAGGCGCTCCAGGTCACGGCGGTGCACCCGCGCCTCGGCGCGCACCTGCTGCCGCCGTGCTCCGTGCGCAAGCAAGCCGGGACCAAGCCGTTCTGCCCCGAGGGGGCCCGCTACTGCGGCGAGCCGGTCTGGAACCTCGCCCTGTCGGAGTACGCCCGCGTCATCTGATCTCCGGGTCTTCTACGCGTCGGCCTTCTTCCGGTCGATCGCGACCTCTTTCGCAGGCGTCGAGCTCGGTGTGTATCTCGCGGGGCGAGGGCTCTCCGCGACCGCGGTTGGCGGTGTGGTCGCCGCAGGGCTCGCCGGGGTGGCCGCGTCGTCGGGTGTCGCGACCCTCTTCGGAGACCGGCGTGGGCGGCGGAGGCTCCTGCTCGACGTCGCGCTGCTAGGGGCTGCTGGGGCGGCGCTGCTTGCGTTCGCGGAGTCCACGATAGCGCTCGCCGCCGCGGCCTTCCTCGGGATGATCAATGGGATGGGACGGGACCGGGGGGCGGCGGTTGTCGTGGAGCAGGCCGCGATCCCGTCGGTTGCTCCGGAAGGCGGGAGAACGCGTGCGATCGCGATCTACAACGTCGCGCAGGATGCGGGACACGCGCTGGGGGCACTACTCGCGGGGGCTCCGGCGTTGCTGGCGGCGCGGACGGGCCTTTCCCCGGTCACGACGCACCGTGCCGGGATCGGGCTCTACGCCGTGTTGCTCCTGGCCACCGCGATCCTCTATCTGCGCTTGTCGCCAGAGGTCGAGAGCGGACGATCGGCGGGTCCGATTCGATTGTCCGACGCAAGCAGGCGCGCACTCACGAGGCTGAGCCTGCTGTTCGGGATCGACTCGTTCGCCGGTGGATTCCTGACGACGGCGCTCCTGTCGTACTTCTTCTTCGAGCGATTCGGGGCGTCGGAGGGGACGATTGCGGTCCTCTTCGCGGCCGCCCGCGTCGCCAACGCGGCAAGCCACCTGGGGGCGGCGTGGCTGGCGCGGAGATTCGGCCTCGTCAACACGATGGTGTTCACGCACATCCCGTCGAGCCTGCTGCTTTTCACCGTGGCATACGTCCCGAGCTTCCCGGTCGCTGCGGCGCTGTTCCTCCTGCGCGAGGGGCTGGTCGAGATGGACGTGCCCACGCGCCAGTCGTTCGTGCTCGCGATCGTGAGGCCCGAGGAGCGAACCTTCGCTTCCGGTGTGACGAACCTCGTGCGGCTGTCGATGTGGGCGGTGGCTCCCTTGATCGCGGGGCCGATGATGGACGGGGTGTCCTTGGGCCTCCCGCTGGCCGCGGGCGCCGCGATGAAGATCGGCTACGACCTCCTCCTGTGGCGATCGTTCCGTCGCGTCACCCCGGCGGCCTGATAACCTCTGCCCGGTGAAGCGTCTCGCGGGATACCTTCCGGGCGGTCTCGTCGCGGGCGTGACGGCCGTCCTCACCGCCATGACCCGGTGGGCCGGTCCCTCGATCTACTGCGGGGACGGTTGGTTCCACGTCCGGTACGCGACGATCCTGCGGACGGAAGGGATCGCGCGGACGTTCCCGTGGTGGCAGGAGTCGTTCCTCGCGACCCGGTTCACCGACTTCAACCTGCTCTACCACCTGCTGCTGATCCCGTTCACGCTCGGCAACGAGCTCACCGGGGCGCGGATCGCGTCGGTCGTGTTCGCCGCGGCCGCCATGGCGGCGTTCTGGTGGTGCTTGAAGACCCTCGCCGTGCCGTGGCCTGCGTTTTTCTCCCTCGCGCTTCTCGCTGCGGCCCCCGAGTTCGCGTACCGGCTGACGTACACGAGGCCCCTCGTGCTCGCGCTGGCGCTGACCTTCGCCGGGACGGCCGCGATCCTCACCGGGCGCGGACGGCTGGCGTTCGTGCTGACGTTCCTGTACGCGCACACCCACTGCTCCTTCCATCTGCTGCCTTGCCTCGCCTTGCTCCACGCCGTCCACACGAAGAAAAAAGGGTCAGGCATTTTTATTTGGTCGCTGGGAGGGGCGGTCGCGGGGAGCGTTTTCACGCCCTACTTCCCGAACAACCTGGCGTTTTGGTGGACCGCGAACGTGAGCGTGCTCTCCGCGTCGTGGCGGGCGGGAGATCTGCTCCGCGTCGGCACCGAGATGCTCCCCGTGTCCACGGCCGAGCTGCTCGCGGCGAACCTCGGCGTCTTCGCCGTGTCCGGGATCGCCCTGTACGCGCTGACCCGGGTCGAGCGCGTGTCCGACGAAGCGCGGACGCTCCTCGTCGCCGCCTCGGGCTTCTTCGTCCTCACCCTCTTGAGCCAGAGGTTCACGGAGCTGTGGGCCCCGTTCTCGGTCCTGCTGCTCGGGGTCGTCGCGCGCGACCTCGGACTTCCGGCGCGGGTCCCCTTGCCCGCGGGCGCGTGGCGCACCGCCGGCGCCGCCGCCGCGATCGTCGTCCTCGTCCTCGGCCTGCGCCACACCCTGCGCGACAACGGGGAATCCGCCGCCCTCGAGGACCCTCCGCGGTGGCGTGCGGCCGCGCGATGGATGAAGGCGAACGTGCCGCCGGAGGAGACGATCTTTCACCTCGGCTGGGACGAGTTCCCGGAGCTGTTCTTCGAGGACACGACGCACCGGTACCTGATCGGGCAAGACGCGACCTTTTTCTGGGTGACCGACCCCGCGCGCTGCCGGCTCTGGGCCTCGCTCGCCCGCGGGGACGCCGCCGACGCCTGGCCGCCCGTGCGCGAGACCTTCGGCGCGCGCTGGGCCTTCGTCCCGCGGCGCTACCGGAGCTTCCTCGCGCTCATCCGGCGCGATCCCCGATTCTCATGGGCCTGGTCCGACTCCGATGCCATCGTGTTCCGCGTGGACGACGACGGAGCGGTGGTCAGCGGGTGGGAGGTGTCCCGGTGGCGGAGGCGGGGCGAGGAGACGAGCCCCGCCCCTCCGGTCGGGTGCTCGACCGCAGGGTACGTCGATCTCGCGCGGGCCTCGGACCTGCCCCGCGGGATCGCCGATGCCTGCGCGGCCGCGACCACGACGATCGTGTCGGATGCGGGCGGGGCCGCCCGGCTCGGCATCACGACCGACGACGACGTCATCATCCGGTTGAACGGCGCCCCGGTCTTCGAGCGATCGCCGTCCCGTCCGAGGTCCCTCGAACAGGTCCTCGACGCGCCCGCGACCGGGAGCGCCGAGATCGCGGTCCCGGTGACGCTCCGGGCGGGGGAGAATCGGGTCGACGTCGACTCCTGCCGCGCGGGGGACGATTTCGGCTTTATGCTCCGGCTGCGCCCGGAGGATCGTCCTTGAAGGCGTACTACTCCGATCACTACGTCGGCGAGACCGCCGCGATCCATCTCCAGACGGTGCGCGTCGCCGCGGAGCTGGCCGGGGCGCGGGCGTGATCCGCTCCGCGACCCACTCCTCGTACCCGCGCATCGGGGACGGGGCGTGGGATCAGCAGCTCCGCCGCACGGCGCGGGAGCGCGACCGGGGACTTGCGACCGAAACCGAGCTCCGTGCCGTCGAGGACGAAGTCGCCTCGCTCGTCGTCGCCGAGCAGGCGCGGGCCTTCGTCGATCTCGTCACGGACGGGCTGGTGCGGTGGAGCGGACCGTTCTCCCACCTGCCGCGCGGCTGGGACGGCGTGGAGCAGGGCGGTCTCGCCCGGTGGTTCGAGACCGGGCTGTACGACCGGCGGCCGGCGGTCACCGGGCCGGTCAGCCGGCGCGAGGCGGTCGTCGTGCGGGACGCGCGGCTCGCGCTCGAGGTGAGGCCGAAAGCGCTCAAGGCGGTGCTCCCCGGGCCGGTCACCCTCGCCCACGTCGCCCGCCGGGACGCCGGCGTCGATCGCGAAGAGCTCGCGGGGCAGTTCGCCGCGGCGCTTGCGGCGGAGGCGGCGGAGCTCGCGGCGGCCGGAGTGCGCGTCCTCCAGGTGGACGAGCCGATTCTCTGCCGCGAGCCGGCGAGCGCCGCCGCCGTCGCCCGGTGCGTCGGTCCCGTGTTCGAGGCGATGGGCACGGGAGCGACGACGATCCTCTCGACGTACTTCGGCGATCTCGCCTCGCCCGGGATCGATCTCGCTTCGCTTCCGGGGACCCACCTCGGGCTCGACATGGTCCACGGACCCGGGAACTGGCCGCTCCTCACGAAGCTTCCCGAGGGGCGCGGCGTGCACCTGGGACTGTTCGACGCGCGCACGGTGCGGATCGAGTCCTCCGACGAGGTCTTCGAGCGGATGGTGCCCTACCGCGAGATTCTCATGGAGCGCGACGTCATGGTCGGCCCGCAGTGCGGGCTGGAGCTCATCCCGCGGGACTACGCGTTCGACAAGCTCTTGCAGGCGCGCTACCTCAAGGAGCGCCTCGAGCGGGAGTGGCAATGGCGTTCCTGACGACGACGATCGGGTCGTTCCCGAAGCCGCCCGCGCTTCACGAGGCGCGGAGGCGGTACGCCGAGGGCGCGATCGAGGCGGCGGCGCTGAGGGAAGTGGAAAACGAGGCCACGCTGCGCGCGCTGCGCTTCCAGGAGGATCTCGGACTCGACCTGCTCGTCGACGGAGAGATGGACCGTGCGGACCCGATCACGACGTTCGCGGAGCGGTTGTCCGGGGTGGAGATCGCCGGATGGGTGCGTGCCTACGGCGACCGCTACGTCCGCAAGCCGCGGATCGTGGGCCCCGTGGCGCGCGCGGGGGCGTCCACGGTCGAGCGGTTCCGGTACGCGCGGGGCGCGGCCTCGCGCGAGGTCAAGGCCGTGCTCCCCGGCCCGTACTCGCTCGTCGACGGCTCCTACGACGACCACTATCCGTCGCGCCGCGCGGCATGCACGGCCCTCGCCGAGATCGTGCGCGAGGAGGTTCGCGATCTCGCGGCGGCCGGGGCGACGGACATCCAGATCGACGAGCCCGCCGCCGGCGCGCGGCCGGACGAGATCGCCTGGATGCACGAGCTGATCGAGCGAGTCGGAGAGCCGGTGCGCGGCCGCGCGCGGCTGTGGGTCTACCTCGGGTACGCCGACCTCGACGCGCTCGGGGAGGCACTGGCCGCCACGCCCGCCGACGGACTCCTCGTCGCCGGCGCGCACTGCGGCTACGCGGGCGTCGAGCGCTTCGCGCGTGCGGTCCCGGCCAACCGCTTCGTGGGAATCGGTGTCGTCGACACGCTGCGTCCGTCGGTCGAGAGCGAGGGGGAGATCCGCGATCGGATCGCCCGCGTCAGGGATCTCGTCGCGCCCGATCGCCTCTGGATCGTTCCCGACGGCGGCTTCCGCGCGCTCCGTCCCGACGCCGCGCGCGCCAAGCTGTCCGCGATGGTCCGCGCCGCGAAATAGCTATTTCGCTTCGTCCAGCAGCGCTCGAGCCGACAAAGGGCCGCCGACGGCGCCGCGCATCCAGGCGTCGGGGGTGAGGCGCCCTTGCTTGGCGACGCGCTCGAACTCGTCGCCGAAGCTGCCTGCGCGGAACACGCGGGCGACCTGGAACGCGATGATGTGGCCGAGCGCGTAGTCAGGGAGGTAGAGGCCGTTCGAGATCATGTGGGAGTACACCGCCAGAATCTCGACGTCCTTCGTGCCGAACACCGGCGCGTAGTAGGTGTTCCAGACGTCGCGCGCGATGCCGAGCGTCGCCTCGCGCAGCTCCGCCGGCTTCGCGTCGGGGTGCGAGTACATCCAGCGCCACACGCGCATGTCGACCAGGCTCACGCCCCCGATCTCGTAGGTCGCCCAGAGATCGGCGTACGCCTCGGTCTTGTGCCCGGCGGAGGGGTCCGAGAGCCCCAAGAGCTCGAGGTCGCGCGCCTGGAACGTGAAGGCGAGCGCCTCGGTGAACGCGTTGTTGGGAACGCCGTTCAGCGCCCAGTGGTCGATCTCGCCGAGCGAGAACGACTGCTCCACGTTGTGCCCCAGCTCGTGGATCGCGATGTTGTAGCCCTTGTAGAGCATCCCGCCCGCGGGGATGTTCGTTCTCAGGTGCGACTTGTCCTCGCGCCGTATCGCGCCCAGGGCGTGCCCCGCGCCGCGCGAGGGATCCACGACGATCCGCTCGGACAGCCACGCGGCCTTCTCCGGCCGGAAGCCGAGCCCCTTGAGGATGTCGGGAAGCGCCGCCTGGAACGTCGCGACGGTCGGGTACTTCGCCTTCGTGACCGCGTCGAGCTCGGCCTCGCTGCGACCGGCGCGCGAGGAGAACCCCGCGTACCAGATGTCGAACGGCTCGAGCGGCCTTCCGAGCTTTACCTCGATCGTCTTCGCGAGTGCTTTCACCTCGGGCGAGGTGAGGACCGAGACGAGGAGCTTCTCGACCTCGGCCTCGGGGACCTGGCGGTCCAGCTCGAACTTGCGCTGGATGTAGGTCGGCGCCGTGGGCGCGTACGGGTCGATCGCGCGCACCCCTCGGAACACCTCGAGGAGCTTCGCGTACCGGGTATCGGGCTCGCGGGGGGACGCCCCGGCCGGGCTCACGTCGTTCGTGAAGGGGTTCCACGTCACGTCCCCGTTGTCGATGACGCGCTGCGGGATCTCCTGGCGGACGATCCGTTCCATGACCCTCTGGATCGCGCGCTGCTTGGCGAGTCCCTCCGGCCCCTCGCCGTAGTGGGCCTTGAGCTCGTCGCGCAAGTTCCAGTGGGTGATGAGGCGCCGCCCGTCGGGGAAGCCGAGCGGCTTGCCGTCCTGCCCGAGAAGCTTGTCGGCGCGGATGTAGTACCCGGCGATGTACTGGTCCGCGGCGGTGAAGGCCCGCGTGGCCTCCTGACCGACCTCGGCGGGGACGCGCACGGCCCAGCGGTCCATGATGCGCGAGCGCGCCCAGGTCTCCCGCGACCACGAGCCGCCGTCCCGGAGCCGGTCGGCGAGCGTGTGGACGGGGAAGTTGAGCAGCGCGACGAACGCGGCCTTGGTCTTGAAGAGGTCGTCGTCCACGTGGGCGAAGAGATCCAGATCCCCCAGCCGCCGGTCGAGCTCGGTCACGGGCCCGGTGTCGAGGTCCTGCGGAGTCAGGAGCAGGCGCCGCACCTCGAGGAGGTGGCCGTCGACCTGCTCCAGGACCGTCTCGAGCCGGTCGAACGCGGCGGAGAGCGCCGGCTCGCCGGCGAGGAAGTTCTCGACGCAGAAGGAGGTATACGCCTCGGCGTCCCCGTCCTCCGGGAACCACCGCAGCGCGACCTGGGTCGCGCCCTGCCGCGCCCGCGCCTCCTCCGGAGCGCCGTGCTTGGCGACGATCCCGGACACGGCGGCGTCGATCGCGGCCTTTTGGATCGCGGGCTTGGCCTGTGCCGCGAGGGCCGGGGCGGACATCAGCAGGACCGCCGAGGCGGCGAGGGCGAACGGGCGCATGGAATCCTCAAGGGCCGGGCTCAGCGGTTGCCGGCGAGAGCGAGCAGGCGGCGGATCGCGCCGTCGACCAAGGCGTCCGCCTCCTTCTGGTTGGTCGCGAACGAGCGGAGCGTCACGCGCGCGGGGGACTTCCGGCGGCGCGCGCCGGGATGGGACTTGATCCAGACCCCCGGGTACTCGCCGCTCACCCGCTCGAGCAGGGGGCGGAGAGCGGACTCGTCGGCGGTCGGTGCTTCGACCTCGCGCGAGGCGAACGCGCGGAGGGGGAACAGGTCCTTGAGCCGCGCGAGGGCCTCCTCGAGCACCGCGCGGGCCTCCGGGGGGCGGCCGGGGAGGGAGACGACCGTCCCGCCGCCCGCGCGCCGGGCGAGCATCCCCGGCGCGACCCCCTCGGAGTTGGGGAGCGGCTCGGCGCCCACCGGGAGGAAGCACATCTGCTCGCGCGCCGAGGTCAGCCCCGAGTCGGGGTAGGCCGCCTCGATCATCTCCTTCGCCGCCGCGCTGTGGGCGAGCGGGAGCCTCAGGGCATCCGAGAGCCCGGCCAGCGTGCGGTCGTCGACCGCGGGGCCGAGCCCACCGGCGGTGACGACGAGGTGCACGCCGCGGGCGAGGGACTCGGACACCGCCTGCGCGATCGACCGGTCGAGGTCGTCGACGACCGTGACCCGGTGCACGAGCGCTCCGCGGCGCGTCAGCTCCGCGGCGATGTACCGGGCGTTGCCGTCGTCCACCTCCCCGCGGAGAAGCTCGCGCCCGACGATGACGATCTCCGCGTGGAGCGGCCCATGGCGCTCGACGACGACCCGCGGGAGCGGCTTGTCGGAGTAGCGCGGCGGACGCCGGGCGGGCTTGGGCTTCGACGCGTGCGGGCGCGGCTTCACGGGTTCACCGGGCCGGGAAGCTATCAGAATCGGGACGGAAGAGCGACCCCGCGCACCTCCGCGATGCGCGCCATGACCCGCTCGATCTCCGCGTTGGGGGTCGAGGCTCCCGCGGTGAGGCCGATCGCGACCGGGCCTTCCGGGAGCCAGCCCGCGGTGACCGACTCCTCCTTCGTGCCGAGGAGCTGGTGACGCAGCACCGAAGCGCTGTCGACCGACGCTGCGTCGGCGACGTGGTAGGTGGCCACGCCGCGCGCGATGCCGATCTCGAGTAGGTGAGCCGTATTGGAGGAGTTGTACCCCCCGATCACGACGAGCACGTCGAGGGGCGTCGCGGTCAGGAGCGCCTCCAGCGCGTCCTGGCGCTCCTGGGTCGCGCTGCAGATCGTGTCGAAGGCGCGAAAGCGCTCGGCCACCCCGCCCTCGCCGTGGCGGGCGGCGAACGCACGCCGCATCCGCGTCGCGATCGCGAGGGACTCCCCCGCGAGCATCGTCGTCTGATTGGCGCAGCCGATGCGCGAGAGGTCGCGCTCGGGGTCGAAGCCTTCCGAGAGGCCCGGTGCCAAGCGGCGCGCGATCTCCGCCCCTTCCCCGCCGCGCTCGACGTGGCGGGCCAGAAGCTCCGCTTCGTCCATGTCGCGCACCACGGCGTAGCGGCCGGCGCGCGAGCAGGTCGCGCGCGTCTCCTCGTGGGCCCAAGCGCCGTGGATCAACGACGTGAACCCGTCCCTCGCGTAGCGCTCGACGTTCTTCCAGACGTTGAGCACCGAGCCGCAGGTCGTGTCCACGACGATGCACCCGATCGCGCGCAGGCGGTCCATCGTTCCGGTGGGAACGCCGAAGGCGGGAAGGAGCACCACGTCGTCGGCCGTCAGTCCCTCATAGGACGCCTCCTCGGAGCGGCCGTCGAGGAACCGGATCCCCATCGAGGTCAGCCGCTCGTTGACGCGCGGGTTGTGGATGATCTCGCCCGTGATGTACACGGCGCGATCGGGGAACTTCTCGCGCGTCTCGTAGGCGTACTCGATGGCGCGGTCCACGCCGTAGCAGAAGCCGAACTCCTGGGCGAGGTGGAAGGTCAGGTCGCCCGCCGCGAGGCGGAAGCCCTCCTCGCGCATCCGGTCCACGATCGGGCTCGCGTAGTCGCGCACCACGCTGCCGCCGACGACCTGCTTGAGCCCGAAGCCGCGGTTGGTGTAGCGGGGCTCGCTCATCGGAGCGCCGGGATGCGAATCTCCTGGCCGGGGTGGATCGTCGCGCTCCGGCTCAGGCCGTTGACCTCGAGCAGGCGGGACAGCGAGATCCCGTAGCTGGTCGCGATGCGGAAGAGCGTCTCGCCCTTGCGGACGACGTGGACGCCCCCTTGCGGGTCGGGCGCGGCCGCGGCGACCGCGCTCGGCGCGGGCCGCTTCGGCGCCAGCGTCCCCTCGGGAAGCCAAACCCGGGTCCCCGCAGGGAGCGCCGATCGATCGGAGAGCGCGCGCTTGGTCCAACCGGGATTGAGCTCGGCGAGGCTGGCGAGCGGGATGCCGTAGCGGCGCGCGAGCCGGCTCGCGGCCGAGGGCGCGTCGAGGACCAGGCGGTCGAGCGGGGTGGGTGGGAGCGGCGAGAGGCCTTCCGGGAAGTACGCGAGGGGATCCTTCGCGATCTCGCGCGCGGCCAAGAACTCCTTGTAGAAGTTCTTGGATGCGAAGCCGAACGTCCTCCCGTCGTACTCGCTCAGGACCCGCTCGAAGTCGGTGCCGAAGCGTTCCTTGGCGGCGCGCATCCCGGCGACCCCGTGGTTGTACGAGGTGATCGCCAACGGCCACGAGCCCAGCTCGGCGAACGCGCTCTGGAGGTAGCGCGCCGCGCCGTGCGCGGCGGCGACCGGGTCGCGCCGCTCGTCCAGGGCCGGGGTCATCAGCATGAACTTGCGCGCCGCGCCGCGGGTGAACTGCCAGATGCCGACCGCCCCCGCCGAGGACAGCGCGTCGGCCTGGTAGGAGGACTCGACGTGGGGGAGGTACGCGAGGTCCTCCGGAAGCCCCGCGTCGTGGAAGATCGCCGCGAACGCGTCGTGGTAGCGGCCGGCGATCTCGAGCCCCCTGTGGAACCGCTCGCGCAGCCCGCGCTGCGACCGGACGCGGGCCGACGCTCCGGCGATCCCCCCGGAGCCCGCCACGTCCGTGATCTTGAGGACGACGGCCTTCTCGTCGTCCTCGAGCGGCTCTCCCGCCGCGACCTTCGCCTCGATGTCCAAGAGCCGGGAGGCGATCGCCTCGCGTCGCGAGACGACGTAGTCGCGCTGCGCGTCCGAGTACGTCTCGCCGATCGGCCCGGGCAGCTCGAAGATCTCGTAGACGATCGAGGGATGCTCCATGTCGTGGAGCACGACCTGGCCCATCGTCCAGCGCGCCCACACGTTCTTCCAGAACTCGACGCCCTCGCGGAGGCTGTCGGGAGCGGGGAAGTCGTCGTCCGCGCGCGCCGGGGCGAGCACGCAGAGCATCGCGATTGCGCATCCCGCTGCGGCCGCTCGCCTGGCGCTCACGAGTCAGGGTTCTCCATGAGGGAATCGACCGAACTCTCAGAATATAAGAGGAAGTCGCGATCCCTTCAAACTCTTAGCGATCTGCTACCCTGCCGGAGGCCAGGGGAGAGAATGATCGAAGCGGGGGTGGGGCTTTCGAGCGCGTCGTCGACGGTCGTGGCGGCGTCGGAAGCGGCGTCTCAGGCCGCGTCGAGTCTCGGTGGGGAGCCTGCCGACCTCGCGATCGTCTTCGCAAGCGGCGAGCACGCGGACGGCATCCCGAGCCTCCTCTCCTCGGTCGAGCGCGCCGCCGGAACCCCTTACATCGTCGGCTGCTCGGCGTCGGGCGTCATCGGCAGGGGGCGCGAGATCGAGGACGGCCCCGCGATCGGCGTCCTGGCGATCCGATCGAGGACGATGCGCACCACGCCTTTCCTCTTCCGGGACTCGGGCGATCTCGGGCTCACCGCCGGGATCCACCTGGGCCAGCGTCTCGCCGGGTCGCGGGCGACCGAGGACGTCGTGCTCGTCTGGCCCGACCCGTTTCGGGTCCGGCCCGACCGCATGCTCCAGGGGCTCGACGCCACGCTCGGCGCCGTCCCGGTGGCGGGAGGCGCCGCGTCCTCGTCCTCCGGGGCGGGGGAGACGTTTCAGTTCAACGGATGCGAGGCCGGGTGCGGCGCCGTCTCCGGCGTGCGGCTCGCCGGGGGGCTCCGCCACCAAGTCGCGGTCACGCAAGGATGCCGCCCGCTCGGGGAGCCGATGCGGGTCACCGGCGCGCACGAGAATCTCATCTTGGAAGTCGATGGGATCCCCGCTCTCGAAGCCTTGCGCCGCATCGCGCCCGCCGATCCCACCGTGGATCCGGAGCGGGCGCTCGCCTCGCTCTCGGTGGCGCTCCTCCCGGAGGCCGGAGGCACGCTAAAGCCCGGCGAGTACCTCGTGCGGAACATCCTCGCCGTCGATCCGGACACCGGTGTCATCGCGGTCGCGGCCGAGGTCGAGGAAGGGCAGTCGCTCCTGTTCGCGGTACGCGAGCCCGAGGCCGCCCGCGCGGACATCGACCGGATGGCGCGGCGCGCCGCGGCCGCCGCCCCTCCCGGCGGCTACAAGTTCGGCCTGTACTTCAACTGCCTCGCGCGCGGCCGGTCGCTGTACGGTCGCGAAGGCGTCGATGCCGAGATCCTCTCGCGGCACCTCCCGGAGGTCCCGATCCTCGGCTTCTTCTGCAACGCCGAGATCGCGCCGCTGTCCGGGACGAACCACCTCTTCACCTACACCGGCGTCCTCGTCCTCTTCTCGTCCTGATCCCCCGCGCGCAAACGCTTCAGCAGGCGGCGTAGGTCCTCGGGGAGCGGGGACTCGAAGCGGACACGCTGGGGTCTCCGGGGAGCGGTCAGGCCGAGCCGGTGCGCGTGGAGTGCCACGCGCGGGAGGAGCGGGGAGGGCTCGCCGTAGGTCACGTCCCCGATGAGCGCGTGGCCGCCGGCGGCGAACTGGACGCGGATCTGGTTGCGGCGGCCGGTCTCGAGGCGCACCTCGAGCAGCGTCGCTTCGGGAAACCGCTCGAGGACCCGGTACGACAGGGTCGCCAGCCGCCCTTTCGGCACGACGTGAACCTTCAGGCTCTTCTCGTGCGCGGCCAGCGCGTGGACGAGGCGTCCGCGCTCGGGCTCGACGGTGCCCTTCGCGATCGCGAGATAGATCCGCTCCGGCGTGCGCGCCTTGAACTGCGCCTTGAGCTCGAGATAGGCGGGGTGGGTGCGCGCGAACACGACGAGCCCCGAGGTGAAGCGGTCGATCCGGTGCACGACGAAGAGCTGCGGCCGCTTGTGGCCGCGCTTCCGGTAGTCGGCGAGCAGGCGCTCGTGAAGGGAGTCCCCGGCCGCGGCGCCGGCGGGGATCGTCACGATGCCGGCGTCCTTGTCCACGACGACGAGGTCGTCGTCCTCGTGGAGCACGCGGTAGCCTTCCCCTCCGTGGACCTTGCGGTCGGCCTTGGTGTACCGCTTCCCGGCGACGGCGTGGACCTCGATCGCGTCGCCCGCGGCGACCCGCTCGTCCGGTCGCGCGCACGCGCGTCCGTTGCGCCTGACGCAACCGGAGGCGATCAGCCCCTTGGCCTCCGCGTTCGAGATCCCGAGCCGGTCGTGGAGGATGCGCTGGACGGTGTGTCCCGCGTCCGCCTCCTTCGCGTCCACGTGGCGTCTCATGGCGCCAACGCGTCGAGGGCCGCGCGCGAGCCCAACAGGACGAGCCGGTCCTCGGCGACGAAGAGCCGATCGGCGGGAACCGGGCTGATCTCTCGGATCGCGTCGCCCTCCTCGGTGCGCACGGCGAGGACGAACGACCCGTGGGCCCGGAACGGGTCGGCCTGCTCCAGCGTCTTGCCGAGCCACTCCTCCGGGACCGGCCGCTCGCGGATGGTGAGGTCCCCCGCGCGCCGCGCGCCGGCCTCCTCGGAGGGGACGTCGGCCCCGAGGTAGCGGGCGAGCACCATGCGGCCGCGCAGGACCTCGCGGTCGAGGGCGCTCACGACGTCCTTGCGCGAGACCGTGCCGACGAGGTGATCGGGGTCGTGAAGGGCGACCACGGGGAGCTGCGCGAGCTCCAGCTGGGAGAACCGGCGCATGACCTCGTCGAGCGGCGTGCGCGGGTTCACGCGCGGGACGTCGCGCACGAGGTCGAGCGCGACCAGGCTGTCGCGCAGCGTCGCTTGGCCCGCGACCTGGAACGCGTCGCGGAGGTCGATGGCGCCGACGAGGCTCTCGCCGTCCCGGAGCACGTACACGGCGGTCGTCCGGCTCTCGGCGAACAGATCGAGCACCGCGCCCAAGGTGGCGTCGGAGCGCACGGTGACCGGCCCCAGGCGGATGAGGTCCTCCGCCCGGAGCGCGGCGATGGCCATCTGCTCGAAGGCGAGATCGAAGTCCACGCCGCGGCGTCTCAACGCGTCCGAGTAGATCGAGTCGCGGCGCAGGCTCCGCGCGACCCAGGTCGCGGTCACCGTGACGACGGCGAGCGGCATGACCGCTCCGTAGTTCTGGCACATCTCGAACACGATGATGAGGGCCGTGATCGGAGCGAACGTCGTGGCGGCGAGCGCCGCCGACATGCCGCCCAAGGCGAAGAAGACCGGGGAGACGTGCAGCCCGGGGAGCGTCTCCTGCGCCAGCACCCCGAAGAGCGAGCCGCCGCAGGCCCCCAGAAGCAGCGCGGGGGTGAACACGCCGCCGGATCCTCCCGACCCGATCGTCGTCGAGGTCGCGACGAGCTTCGAGACCAGCAGCGAGAGGATCACGACCGGCCCCAAGGCTCCCGAGAGCACCTCCCGCACCGCGTCGTAGCCGTTCCCCCACACCTCCGGGATCCACCAGGCGAGCAGGCCCACGATGATCCCGCCGAGCGTCGTTTTCGCCTCGAGCGGCAGGCGCACGGCGCGGAAGATCCGCTCGGAGGTCTCGATCCCCGTGCGCAGCGCCAGGCCCACCCAGGCGACGACGGCGCCGAGCACGGCGAACAGCGGCAGCGACAGGAGCGACGGCGCCGGCTCCAGAGGGACCGGGTACAGGGGGTCGGACCCGAACGCGCCCCACGAGATCATCGTGCCGACCACCGATGCCATGACGACGGGCCCGAAGATCTCGAGCGCGAAGTTCCCGTGCACGATCTCCATCACGAACATCGCCGCCCCGATCGGGGCGTTGTACGCGGCCGCCATCCCCGCCGCGGCGCCGCAGCCGATGAGGATGCGCCGCCGCTCGAGCGGGGCGCGCAGCCCCTTCGCGAGCCGTCCGGCGGCCGAGGCGGAGAGCTGAACGATCGGGCCCTCGCGCCCGACCGATCCTCCGAGCGCGTTGAGGAGGACCGACGCGAGCGAGACCTTCCACGTGCGCTCGAGGTCGAGCTGTGCCGACCCGCGCCACGACACCGCCTCCATGATCTCCGAGGTGCCCTCGGAGCCCCCCCCGGGTCTCAGGAGCCGGAGCAGAAGGCCGTAGAGGAGCCCACCGGCCGCGGGGACGGCGACGACCATCGGAAATCCCAGCGAGCGCGCCGCGCGCAGGGGCGCGCTCGCTTCGTGGGTCGCGAGCCACTGGATGGCGGACGAGACGACCCGCACGGAAACCGCCGCGAGCGCCCCCAAGGCGCCGACCGCGACGGTCAGGGCGATGAGGTAAGCCCGATCGTCCTGGCGAAACCGTCCCCGGACCGCGAGCCGGACCCAAGCGACCGCGCGGAAGATCTGCGGTTTCAGACGCCCGGAGCCTCGGCGTCGATCTCCCCGTACAGCGTCAGGAGCTCGCGCTTGAGGTAGTCGAAGGCGTCGTCGGGGGAGTCGGCGATGTGGAACAGCGAGAGGTCGTGCGCCGAGATCGTCCCCCACCGGATCAGCGCGTCGAAGTCGACGACGCTGCGCCAGAAGTCCTTTCCGTACAGGACGATCGGCATCTTCTTGCTGCTCTTGTGGGTCTGGACGAGGGTGAGCAGCTCGAACAGCTCGTCGAAGGTCCCGAAGCCCCCGGGGAAGACGACGAGCGCCTTCGCCAGGTAGACGAACCAGAACTTCCGCATGAAGAAGTAGTGGAACTCGAAGGCGAGCTCCCGGGTGATGTACGGGTTCTTTCCGCCCTCGAACGGGAGCGAGATCCCCAGTCCGATCGAGATGCCGTGGGCCTCGGAGGCGCCGCGGTTGGCCGCTTCCATGATCCCGGGACCGCCGCCGGAGCAGACGATGAACCTCCGGCTGGTCTTCGACAGCGACTTCGACCACTCGGTCATGCGGTGCGCGAGCGAGCGGGCGTCCTCGTAGTAGCGCGACAGGAGGACGGCCTGCTCGGCCTTCGCGATCACGGCATCGTTCGCCGTGGTCTTCGCGTTCGCGAGCGCTTCATCCGCCAGATCGCGCGGGAGCGCCCGCGCGGAGCCGAAGAAGACGACCGTGTCGGCGATCTTGTAGCGCGCGAAGCGCGCCTGGGGCTCGAGGTATTCGGCGAGGATGCGCAGCGGGCGCGCATCCCGCCCCATCATGAAGTCGTTGTCTTTGTATGCCTTGTCCATCGCGGCGTCATGATCGCACTCCGCGAAGGTGAAAAGCCAGCGCTACGGACACGACGACGGACGGGGCGCTCCGCTCGAATCCGTGCCGAGCGTGCCTCCTCCGCCGCAACCCGCGTCGTGGCCGCGCACGAGGTAGAACCAGGCCTCGTCGGCCGGCGGCAGGTCGAGGTCGCCGTAGCTCGTCGCCGCGACGCCGGCCGCGAGGCACGCGCCGTAACCTCCCGAGCGAAGATCGGTCACCGTCCCGCGCTGCACGTCGTAGGTATCCGCGCGCGCGGCGCCGTTCCAGCTGAGCTGCCCGCCCGGTGCTACCGACATGAGATCGACGGGGCCCGGCTGGCCTTGGGCAAGATCGTTGGGCGCGCAATCGCTCACGTCGGCAAGTCCGTCGTTGTCGTCGTCGGGATCGCACGCATCCCCCGCGAGGTCGAGGTCGAAGTCGGCCTGCGCGGGGTTCGCCGTCTGCATGCAGTTGTCGTTGCGGTTCGGGACCCCGTCGAGGTCCGCGTCCGCGAGCGTGATCTTCGTCTTGGACGTCTTGAGGATCCAGTTGTCCTGGTCGAACTGGATGTCGGTCACGGGCGAGGCCGTGTCGAGCGTGAAATCCTGGTCGAGCTGGTCGTTCCAGACGGTGCGGACGTCGTTGCCGGCGGGCGTCACGAGGGTCACCCGGACGGGCATCGTGACGAGCGAGGCCTGGGTCTGAACGATGCGGACCGTGCTCCGGTACGTGCCGTTCCCCAGGTTGGCGGTCGCGATCCCGTACTGGTAGGTCCCCTGGCCGGTGGCGTTAACGAACCGCTGGAAGAAGAAGTTGAGCGAGCTTCCGTACCGGGCCTCCATCGTGGCCTGGAGCTGGGCGGTCGTCGCGGACAAGTTGTCGTTCTGGGAGTACCAGTCGCGCATCGCAAGGTTGAAGCTCGCGTCGCCCAAGATCCCGCGGAGCATGTGGAGGCACCAGGCGCCCTTGTCGTAGACCGTGCTGCCGAAGAGGTTCGACGGGTTGTAGACGGTCCCCGAGAAGTTGGCCGAGTACAGCGACTGCATGTAGCTGCGGTAGCCGGCGGGCCCGCCCAGGTGCTCGGCCCACAGCGCCTCGCCGTAGGTCGCGAACCCTTCGTTGAGCCAGACGTCCGGCCACGAAGCCGGGCTGACGGCGTCCCCCCACCACTGGTGGGCGAGCTCGTGCGCGACGATGTAATCGTAGGTGTGCGTGCCGGTGATGAGCTGGTAGCCGTAGCTCGTGTTCGTCGAGTGCTCCATCCCGCCGCCCCAGATGAACTCGCTCATCCCGTACTTGTCTTCCACGAAGGGATACTCGCCCCACGTCGCGGCGTAGAACGCGATCATGGCGGGGAGCTCCGAGAACGAGGTCTGCGCGTTGGTGACGTCGTCGGCGGAGTAGAGGTAGTGGACGATCGGCATCGTGCCGCCCGTGAGCGTGGTGTACGTCTGGGTCAGCGTCTGGTAGCTCGTCGCGGCGATCGATACGAGGTAAGTCGTCAGCGGGTCGGTCGGCTGCCAGCGGTACTGGGTGCGGTTGTTGGGAAGGCTCGTCGTCCCGACCAGCTTGCCGTTCCCGGCGGCGGTCCAGTTCGAAGGCACCGTCCACCACTCCTCGACCGTCGCCTTGTCGTCGGGCCGGTCCTTGCACGGCCACCACGTCCGCGCGCCATAGGGCTCGGAGAGGGTGGACACCGCGGTCCCCTGGAAGCCGCCGCTCATCTTCTGCCACGAAATCGAGTCGTCCACCGAGATGGGCACACCGTTGTAGGTGATCTTGATCACGAACGTCTGGCCCGGGTTGAAGGGCGTGTCGAGCGTGACGTCGATCTGGTTCGTCGGCCGCGTGTACGAGAGCGACGTCGTGCCCCGCTTGATCGAGGAGATCGTCATGTTCGGGTTCGTATGGAAATCGAGGATGACGTGCTGGAGGCCGTTGACGAGGCTCGTGGCGGTCATCGTCACGGACCCGGTGACGGACTTCGTGACGGGGACGAACTCGAGGTCGATCAGGTAGTGCTGGACGTCGTAGTTGTCCTGGGGCCCGGCGAGGAGGCCGCTCTCGGGGACGAACTTGATATGCCCCTTGCGAGTCTGCTCGCGCATCTCGGGTGTTGGGATCGGGAAGGTCGAGGGGTCTTGCGCGGCGGCCCCGAGGGCGAGCAGGACGGACGAGGCGAGGACGCAGAACGACCAACGGACGGCAGGACGCAGCATGGGGCCCCCTCGGAAGCGCGAAACGGCCCCTAAGTCTACGACGCGAGCGGCGATTGTGCCGGTGGCCCCTCGGACAGGGGCATCGCCGCGGCGGCTTTTTTCTCCTGCCGCTGGGCGAGGTAGGTCGTGATCATGGCGCCCAGGCCGAGCAGGATCACGGCACAGTACGCGACCCACCCGAGGATCGGGATCATGAAGATCAGGTAGAGCACGGCGAGCCCGGCGAGCAGGGCGAGATACGGACCGGAGGGCCGGTTCAGCTTCGCCAGGATCGTGCGCCCCAGCCAGAGCGCCACCGGGATCTTCGCGAGATACAGCGCGATCACGTAGAGGATCAGGTAGATCGGGATGAAGATGATCGTGACGATGAGGATCGCCGACAGGCAGACCGCGATCGTCACCAGGAACGAGACGAACCCGACCCCGGCGCAGCGCAGCGCGTCGGTGCGGATCGCCTCCACGACCCGCGCTTCGTGGGTCCCGAGCAGCGCGATCAGGGCGCACCCGAACAGGAAGGATGCGCAGAAGAACAGCACCTTGAAGAAGACCCGAGTCTTCGACGGCAGGATGCTCGATTCCTTCTTCTCCTCGCGCTCGATGTTCGGCTGGTCGTCGAACGAGACGTCGCCGCCGGCAATCGTCTTCAGCTCGGCATCCATGCGGTTGCGGGCCGAGTAGGAGATGTCGCCCTCGACCCGCGCGCCCTTGTCGATCTGGATCGTGTCGGCCTCGAGCTCGGCGTCCTCGCCGACCTTTCCGCCGAGGATGACGTTCCCGCCGCTGAACTTCAGTGTCCCGTCCACGACCCCGTTGTGCACGAGCTGGCCGCTCAAGGCCGTGACGTTCCCCTTGATGTGGCTCTTGCTCCCCAGCGTCACCGATCCCGCCGGGGCGAACACGTTGCCTTCCACGACCCCGTCGATCACGACGTTGCCGCAGGCGGCGCGCAAGGAGCGCTTGATGGTTCCCGTGACGTCGAGCTGGCTCCCGAAGTAGAAGACGTCCCCGTTGACCGTCCCCGAGATCCGCAGCGGCCCGCTCCAGAGGTAGAGGTCGCCGTCCTGGGTGCCCTCGATGAGCCCCGAAGGCGCGACGGCGGAGATGTCCCCGTGGTGGGTCTCGCCTTCGCGCACGTGGATCCCCTTGAGGGAGATCTCCTTGTGGGGCGGGTCCGGCATGTCGAGGTCGTCCGGATCGACGTCGACTACGTCCGGCGGCTCCGGAGGCTTCGGCGCGTCGGGGGCCTGCGCCGCGACGCGGCCGACCGCGAGCAGGAGGAGCATGAGGTAGACGAGGAGGGGCCCGCGGGCTGCTCCGGCTCTGGATCTCATGGCCGTCCCTCCTTTCCTCGCGGTCCGTTGTAACGTCCCCGTCACGATTCCCGCCATGAACTTTCGCCGAACGGTCGATTCCTGGGGGCGAGCGGTCGTCACCAGGGGATGATCTCCCGCAGTTTTTGGGCCTGTCTCCGAGACAGGGGGAGGCCGGTCTTGGCCTCGTCCTTCATGACGACCCGGTAGGTTCCGGCCTCTTCCGGGACGATGACCCCCACCTTCGACAGATTGACCAGGTAGCTCCGGTGGATCCGGAAGAACGTGCTCGAGAGCTGCTCCTCGAGCTCCCCGAGCGGACGCTCGACGAGCGCGCGCCCGTCCGCCGTACGCGCGTGCACCAACTCTCCCTCGCTCTCGAACCAGATGACCTCGGCGGGGTCGAGCAGGAGGATCTTGGTGCCGCGCTTCGCGGGGATCCGCGAGGGGGCCGCGGGCTCCGGCGCCGCCGGAAGGCCGGCGCGGATCTCCTCGAGCAGCCTCAAGACGTCCGCGGGCGGACGGCCGGCGGCCCGCCGCGCGCGATCGACCGCCTCGACGAGGCGGTCCTTCGGCACCGGCTTCAGGAGGTAATCGAGTGACTTCACTTCGAACGCTCGCACCGCGTAGTGGTCGAACGCGGTCGTGAAGACCACTTGCGGCGCGTGAGCGACCTGCCGGAGCACGTCGAAGCCGTCGCCGCCCGGTATCTGCACGTCGAGCAGGAGGAGATCCGGGCGCTCGCGATCGACCAGCGCGACCGCCTGGGCCACGTCGCCCGCCTCGCCGACGATCTCGACGTCGGGGAGGCCGGCGACGATCCGGCGGATCCGGTCTCGCGCCGGCTTCTCGTCGTCGACGATCGCCACGCGCAGCCTCATGCCGTGCGCTCGCGCATCGCGGTCTGGGGCGACGGGACGAAGGGAAGGACGATCCGTGCCAGCGCCCCGCGCCCTCGCGTCGCCGGCAGGAGCTCCAGCCGGCCGCCGCCGCGCGAGGCGGTCGCGACGCGCTTGCGCACGTTCCCGAGGCCGTGGTCGTCCCGGATCATCGACGCGGCGTCCCCCGAAAGCCCGGCCCCGTCGTCCTCGACCTCCACGACCAGGCTGCCCTCGGAAAGGTGTCCCGTGATGCGGACCGTCCCGCCGCCCGGCGAGGGGGCGATCCCGTGGCCGACGGCGTTCTCGACGAGCGGTTGGAGGATCAGCCCGGGAACGCGCGCGGCACGGACCGCGGGCTCGACGTCCCAGGCGACGCGGAGGCGGTCGCCGAATCGCGCCTTCTCGACCGCGAGGTACCCCTCGACGAACTCGAGCTCCTCCGAGAGCGTGACCGTGTCCGCGTGCGCCGCCTTGAAGGTGTACCGGAACAGGCCGGCGAGCGTCTGGACGACCTCGTCCGCCTTGGCGGGGTCCTCGGCAAGCAGCGCCGAGATCGTGTTGAGCGTGTTGAAGAAGAAGTGCGGGTTGATCCGGGCCTGGAGCGCCGCGAGCTCCGCCCGGGCCGCCTGCTCGTGGAGCTCGGCCTCGACGAGCCTCACCTCCTCGACCTCGCGGAGGGACTCGGCGAGCCGCCAGCGCATCCCCTCGTAGGCGTGCGCGAGCCCGCCGACGATGAGGGCGAGCACGGCGGTGAGCGAGAAGACGGCGATCGACTGGCTGGGGTCCGAAAGGACGAACCAGCGGAAGCTCATGACGACGAGCGCCGTGCCGGCCGCCGATCCGGCGAGGAGGCCGACCGCGAGGATGACGTAGCGGACGAGCGGCGCGAAGTTCCTCAGGACGGGGTAGAGGGCGACCGAGCAGATGAAGACGGTCAGCCCGACGACGATGCCGAACATCAGGCTCATCAGGAGGAGGCGGTCGTCGAGCGGTCGGTCGCGGAACAGCCCGACGACGAGCCCGACGACCGTCCCTGCCGCGGCGCTCCCGAGCGTCCAGAGCAGGACCTGGAGCGGCAGCGAGAAGGCGCCCCGGCGGGTGAGCGGCTTCATCGCGTGCGCGCGAGCACCAGCGTGATGTCGTCGTGGGGCGTGCCCCCGCGGCTCCAGGCCCTAATCGCCTCGATGACCGCATCCCGGATATCCGGCAGCGGCTCTCCGCGGTGACGCGTCAGGATCTCCACCAGGCGCGCCTCGCCGAACTCCTCGCCCTGCTCGTCGGGGGCCTCGATGACCCCGTCGGTGAACATCGCGAGGACGTCGCCCACGCCCAGCTCCCGCCGGCCCTCGCCGTAGAGCGACCCGGGCATGAGCCCGATCGGCAGGCCCCCTTGCGACAAGCGCGCAGCACCCGACGTGCAGCAGTGGAGCGGCGGGAAGTGCCCCGCGTTGCTGTAGGTCAGGCTGCGGTCCCGCGGGTCGTACAGCGCGAAGAACAGGGTCGCGTAGCGCGCGTCCGAGGTCGTGCTGTGGATCATGTCGTTCAGGCGCCGATTGACCTCGCACGGCGGAATCCCGGGGAGCGCCAGGCTCCGGACGGAGGCCTGGAGCCCCGCCATGAGCAGCGCGGCCGGGATCCCCTTGCCGGACACGTCGGCGATGACGAGCCCGATACGCTCGTCCGGAAGGGGCAGGTAGTCGTAGTAGTCCCCGCCGACGCCCACCGCGGGCAAGCACACGCCCGACAGATCGAGGCCGCGGACGGCGGGATCCGCGCGCGGGAGGAGCTGGAACTGGACCTCCCGGGCGATCGCCACCTCGCGCTCGAGGGCCTCTTTCGCGCGCAGATCACGGAACTGGGCCTCGAGCTGCCGGCGCATCGTGTCGTAGGTGTACAGCCCGATCCCGACGAACACGGCGAGGACCGCGTTGATGATCATGATGACGAGGATCAGACGCGACTCGTTCACCGCGTAGCGCCAGTTCGTCGCCAAAACCGCAAGGGAACCGGCGACCGTGCCCACGACGAGGGTTGCGACCTGCAGCACGAGCCTCAGTGCGTAAGGGAGCCGCCGGTAGTAGGGGAACACCAGCCGCGCCGAGACGAGCGCGTTGAACCCCACGACCTCGGCGAAGAGCACGCTCGCGACCAGGAGCGGACCGAAGCCCTTGGAGGAGCGGGAGAAGGCGATGCCGGCGGCAACGGCGGAACCGATGAGCAGCCAGCCGAGTGACCAGCTCAGGATGAACTGCCACGCCTTCGCGCCGGCCGAGGCACGGCCCGTGAGGGTTGGAAGCCCCCCCGGGATCCTCTGACCGGCGTCGCGACGTTCCGCGACGGACACGGACTCGCTTGCCATAGGCTTCAATTGAGACGCGCGAGACGACCGACCGGTTGCATCCGATTCATCTTACGGCGAGTCTGAGCGCCGCGGCGAGCGTCACCATCGCGATCGCGCCGATCACGCACGCGGTCTTCTCAAACCTCTCCACGCCCGCTTCCGGGCGGGAGACCCGCCACGCCAGGCCGGCGAGGATCGCCAGGGGCGCCGCGGCGGCGTACGCGCCGGGCGGGACTTCATCGGCCGCGACGATCGCCGCGATGGACAGGGCGGCCGCGAGGGGGAACAAGACGAGCCCGAGCCGCGCTTGCTCATCACCCAGGGTCGCGACGGGGGTCTGGCGCTCGTGGCGCAGGTCGGCTTCCTGCCGGGTGAAGTGCCTCGCGTAGAGCGCGCCGGCGGCGATCAGCCCCACCGGCAACCCGAGGAAGAGCGCACCGGTCGAGCCGTGCCCGCACTGCGATGCGAACCCCGCGCTGACGGCCAAAGGCCCCAAGGCGACGACGTTCGCGAGATCCCCCAACCCGCGCCCCAGCGTGTCCAGGCCGACGACGGGCACGCCGCGCGCCACGCCGAGCAGGACCGCGAGGAATCCGTAGCCCACGGCCGCCCCGCCCGACAGCGGCACGAGCGCCGCCGCGACGAGCAGGGCGAGCATCAGGCACACGGCGCCCATGACCGCAGCCTCCTTCGCGTCGAGCCCGTCGGAGGCGGGCGCGCCCCACAGGTCCCAGGCCTCGTCGACGAGGTTGACCCCCGCCGCGGCGAGCACGGCCGCGAGCGAGACGACGAGGTGGGCGGGGATGCCGGGGCCGGGCTGCGCGTCGAAGCGCGCGTAGGAGGAGCCGACGAAGACCGCGCAGGGGGCGAGCATCGCGCGGTCGAGGCGGAGGGCTTCGAGGAGCGGACCGAGTCGTTCCATCGCGGACGTCTATAATACGCAGGCGAGGTCGCCCTCTTGCCCTTCATCGATCGCCTCGGACGCCTCCACGACGATCTGCGCCTGTCGGTCACCGACCGGTGCAACCTCAGGTGCGCGTACTGCATGCCCGAGGAGCCGTCCTGGTTCCCGCGCGAGGCCCTCCTGAGCTTCGAAGAGCTCGCGCGGCTCGCCCGGGTCGCCGTGGGTGAAGGGGTGCGGAAGGTCCGCATCACCGGCGGCGAGCCCCTGGTGAGGCGCGATCTCGCGCGGCTCGTCGAGAGCCTGGCGGCGATCGAGGGCCTGTCGGACCTCTCGCTGACGACCAACGGCGTGCTCCTGGCGGACCAAGCGCGCGAGCTCGCGGCCGCGGGACGATTGCGGCTCAACGTGAGCCTCGACACGCTCGACCGCGAGCAGTTCGCCGCGATGACCGGGCGCGACCGCCTCGACGCGGTGCTCTCGGGCCTCGATGCCGCGGCGGCGGCGGGCCTGGGCCCGATCAAGATCAACGCCGTGCTCTTGCGCGGCGTGAACGAGGCGCAGGCGGAGCCGCTCGTCGCCTTCGGACGGGAGCGGGGCTTCGAGGTGCGCTTCATCGAGTTCATGCCGCTCGAGAACGACGGATCGTGGGACCCGTCACGCGTCGTGGAGGGGGCGTCGGTGAGGCGCCGCCTGGAGGCGCGCTGGCCGATCTCACCCGATCCGTCGGCGGATCCGCACGCCCCCGCGTCGCGCTATCTCTTCGCGGACGGCGCCGGGGCGGTCGGCTTCATCGATTCGGTGACCGCGCCGTTTTGCGGCACGTGCAGCCGCCTGCGGGTGACGAGCGACGGGAAGCTCCGAGTGTGCCTTTACGACGATCGCGAGACGGACCTGCGGGCGGCGCTGCGCGCCGGGGCCGACGACGGGGCCCTCGCGGCGCTGTTCCACGCCGCGCTCTCGCGCAAGGGGCGGGGCGGGGCGCTCGACATCCTCGAGTCCCGCACCGCGATCCCGCTCGCCCGCACGATGCATCAGATCGGCGGCTAATTAACGCCGCTATCCCCCTCGTCGCGCGCGCGCAGCGACTTCAAGTGAAGCACGCGCTGCAGCACCTCGTCGAGCAGCGCGGCCGCACGCTCGTAGCGCGCGACCAGATCGTCGGCCTCGAGCAGCTCCTGGCGCACGCGCGGGTCGCAGGGGAGCCCGGCGCACGCGCCGTTGACCGCGGCCTCGAACGGGATCGCGTCGTCGAGCACGAGCCCGGGGATCTCGTGGGAGGCCAGCTCGCGGATCAGGCACCCGTGCGACGCCAACAGGTCGAGCTTCGCGCGCTGGATCGACGGGTGGCGGTCGTCGATCGCGTGTTCGGGGTACGGTGCGTAGCGCACGAGACGGTACGGCGCGTCGCGCACGACCTCGCCGAGCCGCACGCGCGCCTCGCCGATCAGGCGGAAGAGGTATCTCCCGTCCCGCGTCATCTCGAGCGCGTCGATCCTGCCGATCGTGGCCACCGCATGGAAGGCGGGCGGCTTCAGCAAGGCCACCGCGAGTCGCCCGTCGGAGGCGAGGGCGTCTTTCACCATCTCCCGGTAGCGCATCTCGAACACGTGGAGAGGGAGCACCGTCCTCGGGAAGAAGACGACGTCCGGCAGCGGGAACACGGCGACGACACGGTCGTCGGGCATGCCGCTACGCGGGCTTGCGCGCGACGATGCCCGCGATCGCGCAGGGCGGTCCGCCGGGGACGGCGGACTCGATGCGCTCGGCGTGGCGCAAGACTTCGAAGTCGGAGAAGACCCCCGGCAGCTCGCCCGGCTGGAGCAGGTGCGCGGGGTTCGTCGGCTTGCCGAGCTTCGCCTGCTCCTCGAGATAGGTCTGGTAGACGACGACGCCTCCCGGCTTGAGCCCGTCCTTGATGTCGCGGAACAGGGGCCGGTGGAGGTAGTTGAACACGAGGACGACGTCGTAGGCCTCGATCGGGATGATGTACGTGCCGTCCTCGACGTTGCCGACGATCGCCCGGATCGGCGCGTGGAAGCGTCGCGCGGTCTCGCGCGCTTGGGCCACGACCGAGGCGTCGACGTCCACGCCGTCGACGTCGAAACCCCGCGTCGCGAGCCACACCGCGTTGCGGCCGTTGCCCATCGCCACGTCGAGCGCCAAGCCCTTGGGCAGATGGTGGAAGTTCTCGACGAGCCAGCGCGTCGGCGCGATCAGCTGATGCGGGTGGTGCTGCCCGTTGATCCCCGCCGCCAGGGGGCCGGGCCACGTTTGCAGCCCTCCCTGGAGGTTGAACAGGGCGTCGAACCCGTGCTCGGCGAGAAACCCGCACGCCGACACGCTGCGGATGCCGTGCTCGCACACGACCGCGATCGGGTGGCCGCCGTTGTGCAATTCGCGCCATCGTAACGGAAGCTCGTGGAGCGGGATGAACACCGAGCCGGGGATGTGCGCTTCCGCGTATTCGGTCTCGGTCCGGACGTCGAGGACGCAAAACGACTCGCCCATCGCGAGCTTCTCGTAGAGATCCTCACCGACGATGTGCTGGTAACGATCCCCCGGGCGCAAAGGCTCGCTCCTCCACGTTCCGCGACGCGCAGCACTATAGCGAACGGCTCGAAAGCACGCTCGTGCCGAACGGGCAGTCGGCGAGCAGCGCGCACCGCTCGCACGCGGGCTTGCGCGCGAAGCACACGCGCCTTCCGTGCCAGATCAGCCCCGTCGAGGTGAAGGTCCAGTCGCGCTCGGGGACGAGCCGCTGCAGGTCGAGCTCGATCTTCACCGGGTCGGTCGCGCGGGTGAGTCCGAGGCGGGCGGCGACGCGCGCGACGTGCGTATCGACCGGGATCGCCGGCCGCTTGAACCACGTGCCGAGCAGGACGTTGGCGGTCTTGCGCCCCACCCCCGGCAGGCGCACGAGCTCCTCCATCGTGTCCGGGACGCGGCCGCGATGGTCGGCGACGAGCGCGCGCCCGAGGCCGATCAGGGACTTCGTCTTGTTCCGGAAGAATCCGGTCGGCCGGATCAGGCCCTCGAGCTCGGTCGTATCCGCGGCGGCGAAGTCCGCGGCGCCGCGGTAGCGGGCGAACAGGGCCGGGGTGACCTCGTTCACACGCTGGTCGGTGCACTGCGCCGAGAGGATCGTCGCGACGAGGAGCTGGAGCGCGCTCCGGTGGCGCAGCTCGCACTCCGCGTCGGGGTAGAGCTTCTTCAGCCGCGCGACGATGCGCCGGACCCGAGCTCCCTCGTCCGGCTTCACGCCTGCGCCTGCGCCCGGGCGCGGCGCCTTACGAGCCAGTCGAGCAGCTCGGCGAGAGGCTTGGTGTTGAGGACGTCGTCCCGGGTCGCCCAGCCACGGCGGGCGGTCTCGATCCCGTAGCGCACGAACGGGAGCTCGTCGGTCCGGTGCGCGTCGGGGTCGATGCTCGTGACGAGCCCCCGGGCGAGGCCGCGCCGCAGCGAGACCGGGTCGAGGTCGAGCCGGTTCGGATGCGCGTTCACCTCGACCGCCACCCCGCGCGAGGCCGCGGCGGCGACGACCGCATCGAGATCGAGAGGGTAGGGATCGCGCGTCAGGAGGATGCGCCCCGTGGGATGGCCGACGATGTCCACGAACGGGCTCTCCACGGCGCGGATCATGCGGGCGGTCTGCTCGGGGGCGCTCAGGTTGAACCGGCTGTGCACCGACGCGACGACGAGCTCGAACGTCGCGAGCACGTCGTCGGGGTAGTCGAGAGCCCCGTCGGCCAGGATGTCCACCTCGATCCCCTTGAGCACGCGGAAGGCCCCGTCGTACCGGCGGTTGATCCGGTCGATCTCCGCGTGCTGCTCGCGCACGCGCTCGATCGACATGCCGCCGGCGTACGCGGCGGAGCGCGAGTGGTCGCACAGCCCGAGGTAGCCCATCCCCAGCGCGCGCGCCGCCTCCGCCATCTCCTCGATCGTGTGCAGGCCGTCCGACCACGTGGAGTGGCAATGGAGGATGCCGCGCAGGTCCGTAAGCTCGACGAGGCGCGGAAGCGTTCCCGTCTCGGCCGCCGCGAACTCGCCGGCGTCCTCCCGCAGCTCCGGCGGGATGTAGGCGAGCGAAAGCGCCGCGTAGATCGCCGCCTCGTCCTCGCACGGGATCCGCTCCCCGCCTTCCACCCGCGCCAGCGCGTACTCGTTGAGCGTGTAGCCCATCCGCTGCGCGCGCCCCCGCAGCGCGACGTTGTGGGCCTTGCTGCCGGTGAAATACATCAGTGTGGCGGGGAAAGCGTCCTCCGGAACCACGCGCAGGTCAGCACCCGGTCCTGCCGCGAGGCGGACGCTGCACTTGGTCGGCCCGCGCCCCGTCACCTCCGCGACCCCGGGATCGGCGACGAACGCGTCCATGACCGGCGCCGCATCGGCAGCCGCGACGACGAGGTCGATGTCCTTCGAGGTCTCGAGGGCGCGTCGCACCGATCCCGCGATCGCCGCGCGTAGGACGCCCGGCGCGCCGGCCACGCGCTCGAGGAGCCGCGTCGCCTCCGCGAGCGCCAGGGGACGCAGGAAGCGCCCCGCGTGCGCGCGCACCCGCTCGATCCCCTCCAGGATCTTGCGCTCGGTGGACTCGCCGAAGCCGCCGAGGTCGCGCAGCCTCCCCTCGCGTGCCGCCGCCTCGAGCTCGTCGAGGGTCGCGATCCCGAGCGTCACGTGGATGACGCGCGCCTTCTTCGGTCCGAGACCCGGGACCTTGAGCCACTCCAGGAGCCCCGGCGGGACCTGGGCCCGGAGCGCGTCGAGGTAGGGGAGCGCGCCGGTCGTGACGAGGACCGCGATCTTGTCCGCGAGCGCCGGGCCGATCCCCTTGAGCTGCGCCAGGCGCTTGGCGGCGATCAGCTCGGCCAGGTCGGCGTCGAGGCCCCGGACGATCCGGGCGCCGCTCGCGTAGGCGCGGCTCTTGAAGGGGTTCTCGCCCGAAAGCTCGAGGAGAAGGCCGATCTCCTCGAGGACGTCGGCGACGCCGGCGCGATCGATCAACGCACGATCTCGTACCGGCAGAAGATCTCCCCCTCGACCACCTCGGCGCCGACGAGCCGGAGCCGCCTTCGGTCGGCCATCGAGAGCCCCTCGCCGTCGCACACCGTCGGCGCGTCGCGGCCCCCGAGCATCGCGGGTGCGACGGTCACGTACAGCTCGTCGAGCAGGTCGTCCCGCACGAAGCCCCAGTTGAGATCGCCGCCCCCCTCGACGAGGAGCCGCTCGACCCCGCGCTCCTTGAGGCGTGCGAGCAGCGCCGGCAGATCGACGCGCTCCTCGCCGAGCACCCAGACCTCGGCCACGGCGGCCAGTGCCAAGCGGCGGGCGGGGTCGGCGCGTGAGACGGTGGCGACGATGCGGCCCGCCGCATGGGAGCTGGTGAAAAAGCGACTCGCCGGGTCGATCCGCGCCGACGCGGTGACGACGACGTTGAGCAGGCCCGGCGGCTTCCCGAGCGAGGCGCGGTACGCGCGCATCTCGGGGTCGCGCAGATGCAGGGGCGGGTCATCGGCGCGCAGGGTCCCGCCCCCCACGAGCACCGCGTCGGCCTCGGCGCGGTAGCGGTCCATCATCTTCTTGTCGCGGCGCGAGGTGAACGTGGGCTCCTCGCGGCGCACCGACGTGATCTTCCCGTCGGCCGTCATCGCCATGTTCATCGTGACGAAGGGGCGATCCATTCCGGTTCCATCTTAGCGGTCGAAGGTCAGCTCGAGCGTGCCCCCGCGGGGGACGGCCTCCCAGCGCGAGAGCAGGTCCGCCAGCCGGCCGCGCACGCTCTCGGCTTCCTCGGCGCTCAATCCGAGCTCCGCGGGCGTAAAGCGCGCCACTCCCGCACGCTCGAGGTCGATTAGGCCCACGATCCGCTCGACCTCGATCGCGCCTTGCGGCAGGGGCCCGCGCGTCCCCTTCCCGGTCGTGTCCTCGATGTCCCATCCGCTCGCCACCAGCCCGAAGAACCCCACGGAGCGGGACAGCTCGCTCTCCACCGCGAAGTGCGTCAGGTCGTGGGCCGGGAAGAACGCCGCCTGGCGCCCCTCGTGGCGCTGGTAGGTGGCCGAGCCGTCCCCGCGCACGCACCGGAGCACCGAGGCGCCGTCGTGCTTCTTCTCGAGCTCGACGGTCACGGGCGGCGCTCCCGGTCGACCGCGCGCCCGATCCGAGCGACGATCTCCGGCAAGGCCTCGACGTCCGCCCGCGTCGTGCGGAAATTGACGACGCACGCGCGCAGCGCCTGCTTCCCGTCGACGACGGCGTTCGACACGAACGCCTCCCCCCCCGACTGGAGGCGCTCGACGATCGCGCGGTTGAGGTCGTCGAGGTAGCCCGCCGTGTCCGCGCGGCCGGGAAGGCCGGCCGGCACGTAACGGAAGGTGGCGATCGACAGGGAAAGGCTCATGGCCTCGAGCTCCGCGTGCTTGCGGACCACCGCGTCGAGCGCCGTGGCCAGCGCGATGTCGTCGCGGATCATCCGCACGTAGCCTTCCCGCCCCGCCTGCCGCAACCCGAGCCAGACCTTGAGCGCGCGGAATCCCCGCGAGTTCTGCGGTCCCAGCTCGTAGTAGTTGAGCGGCGCGCTCGCGCTCGCGCTCGCGCCCGCGCCTTCGCCGTGGAACGCGTAGTACGCGGGGTGATAACCGAACGCGTCGCTCAAGTGGCGCGGGTCGCGCACGAGCGCGCACCCCGCCTCGAGCGGCGCGTACAGCCACTTGTGCGGATCGAGCGCGACCGAGTCCGCATCCGAGAGCGCCTTGAGGTCCGCGGGCGCCTCGGGGAGGGCCGCCGCGAACGCCCCGTACGCGCCGTCCACGTGGAGCCAGATCCCCAGGCGGCGGCAGATCGCGCCGATCTCCCGCAACGGGTCGATCGCGCCGGTGCTGACGGAGCCCGCGGTGCCCACGACCAGCAGCGGGATCCGCCCGTCGCGGACGTCGGCCGCGATCGCCGCCTCGAGCGCGGCCGGCAGCATCGCCTGGCGCGCGTCGGTGTCGATCCACCGGATCGCGGCGGTCCCCAGGCCGAACAGGTCGGTGGCCTTCTGGACCCACGTGTGCGCCTCCTTCGACGCGTACACGGCGAGCCGTTCGTCGCTCCCCGCGACCCCGAGGGCGCGCACGTCCCACGGGACGCGCGCCCGGCGCGCCGCGACGAAGCCGACCATGTTCCCCATGTTGCCGCCCGACACGAGCAACCCGCCGCAGTCGCGCGGGTAGCCGATGAGCTCCGCGATCCACCGGATCGTCTGCGCCTCGATCTCGGTCGCGGCGGGGGAGAGGACCCACGCGCCGCAGTTGGGGTTCACCGCCGCGGCGAGCAAGTCCGCGAGCGCGCCGATCGGAGCCGCCGACGAGGTGATGTACCCCCAGAACCTCGGATGCCCGTTGAAGAGCGAGTGGTCGAACAGGAGCGCGGAAGCCTCCTCGAGCAGCTCCTTCGCCGCGCGACCGCGGTCGGGGAGGCGGTCTTCGGGAAGGAGGCGACGGACGTCGGCGGGCGCTTCGCCCCGGGTGACCGTCCGCGACGGCAAGGATTCCAGGAAGGCGGCGATGCGATCGACGAGAGCGTGGCCTGCCTCGCGGAAGGCTGCGGCGTCCATTTCGAGCGGTGCATCGCGTTCGGCCATGGCGGGTCATTATTCAACGCTTGGAGCCGTCGCTACAATTCCCCGATGCCGATCGCCCGCCGCGCGCCGACCCTGTGGGTGATCATCGCGATCAAGCTCGTCCGCGCGATCCTGCTGATCTACGTCGCGGTCGGCGCGTACAGCCTCGTCGGCCAGGACCTGAGGCCGCACTTCGAGGACGCGGTCCGGCTCGTGAAGCTCGACCCCGAGACCGATTTCTTCGTGAAGCTCGGCGACCGGCTGGACGCGGTGAAGCCCGGGAGCGTGGCATGGGTGGCGACCGGAGCGCTCCTCTACGGGATCCTGTCGCTGGCGGAAGGGATCGGGCTCATCCTCCGCGTGCGCGCGGTCGGCTGGCTCGTGCTCGCGGAGTCGGCGTTTTTCATCCCGGTGGAGTGCAACGCGCTCCTGCACAACTTCACGCCCGGGATCTTCGTCATCCTGCTGTTCAACGTCGGGATCGTGGTTTATTTCTGGCGCAACCGCGAGCGGCTGTTCAAGCACTGAGGCGTCAGAGGTAGCGCAGCAGCGAAGCGTCCGGCCGCTCTCGCTTGAGCTTCGCGAACCAGCGGCAGGCGACGTAGAGCGGCACGATCGCGACCGCCCAGACCGCATAGAGCAGCGGAAGGCTCCACGTGTACCCCTCCGGGGCGGGGCCACTCCCCATCGGGTGGTTCGCGAAGAGCCAGGGGCTCACCTCCCCGAGCCGGATCTTCGACACCACGATCGCGAGCACGTGGATCAACGGGATGTGGAGCAGGTAGAAGAACAGCGGGACCCGGCCGAGCGTCGCGAGCCACCCCGCGAGCCGTCCGCGCGCCCGCTCGAGGGCCGGGATCAACGCGATCGTTGTTCCCAGCGTCATCAAGAGGAAATCGAGCGACGCGGGGTACTTCGTCGTATTGAGGAACGAGAGCGCCGCCGGCATCCTTCCGCTCTCCCACGGGTGCGGATCGCCGTAGAGGTTGAAGCCGCGCAGCACGAGGAACACGGCGATCGCCGCAAGGCCGATTCCAAGGCACGCGCGATCCCGGCGCGCGGGGTCGAGCTCCAGGATCGGCGCGAACGCGTAGCCCAGCGCCATCACGCCGATCCACGGGATCAGCGAGTAGAGGATGGTGAGGCTCCCCACCGGCCCCGCGTAGAAGCCGACGTAGAGGATCTTCCAAAGCGCGGATCCGGGATCGTTGCCGAGCGTGGGGATGAGCATGGCGACGTAGCCGTCGAGCAGGTTGTGGCCGAACACGATCGCGAGACCGATCGTGGCGACAGCGCTCCTCGGGAGCTTCACGAGCAGGGCGAGCGCGATCATCGACCAGCCGATGACCCAGATCACGCCGGCGAGCATGTAGCTCCCGAAGTCGAGGTTGAAGGTCCACGCGACCCGGAGGAACGTCACCTCGAGCAGGATCAGCCACAGACCGCGCGTGACGAGGAAGCCCGAAAGGCCGGAGTGGCGCCGACCGTGGAGGTACGCGCTCGTACCGGCGAGGAACACGAATGCCGGCGCGCAGAAGTGCGTGATCCACCGCGTGAAGAAGATCCCGGGCGTCGGTCCGCCTCCAGGGAGGCCCGAGTACACGCGCACGTGGTCGAGCGCCATCAGCACCATGACCGCGCCGCGAATCAGGTCGATCGAGCGGATGCGTCCTTCTTGGTCTTTTGACATATCACTCGCCACAGCACAGGTCGCGCGGTATTCAGGCAGGCAAAGGCTAACCCGATCGGAGTTGCATGAGAATGGGCGCCGTGGACCCAGGCGAGATCACCGCCCGGCTGCTCGACCTTCGCAGCGGAGGCGAGGACGCGCGCGAGCGCCTCTTCGCGTCCGTGTACGACCAGCTCAAGTCCCTGGCGAGGCGGCAGCTCCTACTCGGCGGACGCACCCCGACCTTGGGCGCGACGGCGCTCGTCCACGAGGCCTATCTGCGTCTCGTCGACCAGACGCGCGTGGACTGGAACGACCGCGCGCACTTCTTCGCGGTGGCGTCCCGGGCCATGCGCCACATCGCGATCGATCAGGCGCGGCGCCGCGCGGCCGCGAAGCGGGACGGCGGCGCGCGGGTGCCGCTGGACCCGTCGCATGCGGTGGAGGGGACGCAGGTCGTGGACGTGCTCGCGGTCCACCTGGCGCTCGAGCAGCTCGCGTCGGTGAGCCCGCGCCTGGTTCAGGTCGTCGAGATGCTGTTTTTCGCCGGGCTTTCGGTCGACGAGGCCGCCGAGGCTCTCTCGGCGAGCCCGAGCACGGTCAAGCGCGACTGGAGGAACGCCGTGGATCTGTTGCGCGAAGCGGGGCGGACGGGCGAGATCGAGTCCTTCCTGACCGAGCACCGGGACCGGCAGATCGCGTCGGCTCACACCGACGAGCGCATGGTGTCGAAGACGGAGCGGCTCCTGGCGCTCCACCTCGTCAAGTCGGGCCGGTACGCCGACGCCGAGGCGTACTTCGCGCTGGCGGAGGGGCGGTTGCGACGCACGGTCCCGGCGGGGAACTGGGAGATCGGCCGTCTGCTCAGCGAGCGGGGGGCGTGCCGCACCGAGCTTGCGTCCTATCCCGAGGCGGAGCGGCTCCTGCTCGACGGCTACGACATCCTGACGAAGGACCGGGCGATGAAAGACGCCGCGGCGTTGACGCGCGAGCGGCTGGCCAAGCTGTACGAAGCGTGGGGCCGGCCGGCGGATGCCGCCCGGTGGCGGAGCCAGCCCTAGAGCTTGACCGAGACGGTCACCCCGTCGCGCAGGGGGATCAGCGTCGTCGCGAAATCCGGGGACGACTTCAACAGGGCGGTGAGCTCGAGCACCCCTTGCGTCGTCGCGTCCTCGGCGAACCCCCGCAGCACCTTTCCCTGCCAGAGCATGTTGTCGACGATGAACAGCCCGCCCGGGCGGAGCAAGCGGCGCGCGATCGGAAGCGCCTTCGGGTAATCGTGCTTGTCGATGTCGCAGAACAGGATGTCGACCGGTCCCCCGATCGACGACGCGATCGCGAGGCCGTCACCGACCTTCGCCTCGAAGCGGCCCGCAAAGCCGGCGAGGCCGAGGAACCGGCTGGCTTGCTCCGAGTTCTCCGCCGACCCTTCGGTCATCGTGAGCAGCCCCTCGCGCATGCCGCGCAGGAACCAAAACGCGCTGTAGCCGAACCCGGAGCCCAGCTCCACGATCCGCCTCGCGCCGACCGTGCGGGCGAGGAGCTCGAGCAAGCGGCCGACCTGGGGGCCGACGATCGGGAAATCGCGCGCCGCGGCGATCTCCTGCATCTCCTTCAGGATCGGATCGTCGCTTTCGGCCAGCTCGGCGAGGTAGCGATCGACCTGGGGATCGACGAGGTTCACGGCTCGGCTCCTGCGGGAACGCTAGCACGGGCGGGGGACGGCAGCCGCGCGAGCGCCGTGGCCGCCAATGCGGCCGCCACGAAGCAGCCCGACCAGAGCGTGACGCGGCCGAAGCGCTCGAGCACCGCGGTCCCGAGCCAGGGGCCGATCGCGAACGCGATCCCCCAGGACATGCTGTAGAGACCCATGTACTCGCCGCGGCGGTCGACGGGGGCGATGTCCGCCACGAAGTTCGACATCGACGGGAGCAGGATCATCTCCCCGATCGTCCAGACGACGACGGTGAGCGCGACCGCGGGGGCGGTCGTCGCGAACGCCATCGCGCCGAAGCCCACGGCGAGGAACATCCCGCCGGTGGCGAGGCTCCTCCCGTGCGACCAGTGCGACGTCGCCAGGTTGAGGCGCACCTCGAACAGCACGATGAGCGCCGTGTTGATCGTGAACATCCAGCCGAAGAACGACGCCTTCATCCCGAGATCGCGGACGACGTCGAGCGGAAGCGCGCCCTCGTGCTGGAAGAACACGGCCGCGAGCGGGACGCACGCCGCCAGGAACGTCAGGAGCAGGGGATTCCGGTAGCCCGGGATCGACGGGTGCTCCCGGGAGGCGCCCGGCGTTCCCGCCCCCGCGTGCTCGACGACCTTGAACCCCGTGACCGCGAGGAGGATCCACGCGCAGAGCGTCGACGCGCCGTCCACCCGGAAAATCGCGGGAAAGCTGACTTCCGCGAGATAGCCCCCGACGGCCGGGCCCACGCTCATGCCGAGGTTGATCGCCAGACGGTTCGCCGCGAACGCGGCCTTGCGCTGCGCGGGAGGGGCCAGATCCGTGAGCACCGACAGGCTGGCCGGGCGGAAAGCCTCGGCGGTGACCGCGAAGAGGATCGTCGCCAGCGTGACCTGCGCCGGCGACTGCGCGAACGGATAGGCGAGGAGCACGAAGCCGCTGGAAAGCAACGACAGCTTCATCATCCGGACGTGCCCCACGCGGTCGGCGAGCTTCCCCAAGACCGGCGTGACGACGAGCGACGTCCCGCCGTACACGCCGAGCATCAGCCCCGCGTGCTCGGGATCGAAGCCGCGCTCTTGCGTGAGGTAGAGCACGAGGAACGGGATCGCCATCGTCCCGAGCCGGTTGACGAGGGTCGCGGCGAAGTGGATCCAAATCGCCTTCGGGAGATCGCCGAGCCCGCTCCACGGGTTCAGGCGGGCCAACGCGCCGTTCATGGTTGTATGGTACGAGCCCGCCGCCAGTTACGAATCCCGTTCTTGACGCGTTCCCCGCTGGTTCGTACTTCCTGATGCGTCGGGAGCGCCATGTCGAAGACCGTGCTGTTGGTGGACTACGAGCCGCGAAGCATCGACCGCATCCGGTCCGCGCTGACGGGCTTGGGAATCTCGATGGTGCTCTCCACCGACGGCTGGTCCGCGGAAGCCGAGTTCCACCGCACCCTCCCGGATCTGACGCTCGTCCAAGATGTCCTGCCGAAGAGGGCCGGCTACCAGCTCTGCAGGGACCTCAAGTCCTCGCCGCTCGGCGCCAGGCGCCGGGTCATCCTGCTCGCCCGAGCCCACAGCGGTAACCGGCACCGCGTCATCAGCTCGGGGTGCGACGACTGGATCCCGAAGCCGTTCGACGAGCCGACGCTGATCGCGATGGTCAAGAGGCACCTCTCGATCGCTGAATCCGCCTTAAGCTAGGGAGCATGCACCTCGACAAGAGCCGCGAGGACGCCCTCGCCCTCCTCCACGAGTACACGCAGGGCCCCGGGCTGCGGAAGCATGCGTACGCGGTGGAGGCCGCCATGCGCGCTCACGCGAGGCGCCTGGCGGAGAGCGAGGACGCCTTCGGCCTCGTGGGGCTGCTCCACGACTTCGACTACGAGCGGTGGCCGAGCCTGACGGACCATCCCGTGCGAGGGAGCGAGATCCTCGAGGCCCAGGGCTATCCCGATTGGTTCCGGCGGGCGATCCTGTCGCACGGCGACCACACGGGGGTAGCCCGGGTGACCCCCCTCGAGAAGTGCCTGTTCGCGTGCGACGAGCTTTGCGGGTTCATCACCGCCTGCACGCTCGTCACCCCGGCGAAATCGCTCCAGGCGCTGGAGGTGCCCTCGGTGCGCAAGCGCATGAAGGACAAGGCGTTCGCCAGGAGCGTCAGCCGGGACGACATCGTCCGGGGTGCCGCCGACATCGGGATCGAGCTCGACGAGCACGTCGCCTTCGTCCTCGCCGCGATGCGCGGGATCGCGGCGGATCTCGGCCTCTGAGTTATCCTCTCGCGGCCTCGGAGGCGTCATGGCGGTTCCCGGAGGATCGGCGTTCGGATTCGCGCGAGACATCGGCGAGGGGTATCAGACCGTCACCGAGCGCTCGTTCAAGGCGCTGACGAAGCCCGAGATGGACGCGCTGGCCTTCGAGATCGACCGGGCGCTCCGCGAGATCCGCGGCGAGCAGGCCCCGCTCGAGGACCTGGTCGCGATCCAGGCGCGCAGCCGCAAGATCCAGAGGCTCAACGGGGCGCTGATGATGCTGAGGACCTACCGGCAGAAGGCGCGGATCTAGGCGGGACTCACAGCAGGACGGTGAACCCCGCGACGGCCGTCTCTTCCCGAGGATCCAGGGCGATGCCGAAGCGGATGTGTCCGCCGTTGCTCTCGAACCACGTTCCGACGCGGCCCAGGGGGTCCGCGCTGACCGTGACCCGGCCGCGGTCGAGGGGGAACATCGCCTCGACCCTCGGAGCCCGGTGCGAGATCCCGAAGCGCAGGCGCGGCCCGCCGGAGTCCGTGCGGAACGCGTCGAGCCCGCGTGCGCGGGGCGAGCCCAGAGGCAGCGACCATCCGGTCAGGTTCAGCCGCTCGAGGGCGTACCGCTTGATCGCGCTCTTCCCCGCGCGGGTCGCGTTGTGCAGGACGCGCTCCTCGGTCTCGCTCGACCGCGTCCACGGGTTGACGTCGAGAGGACGGGCGAAGTCCATGTCGACCACCGCCCGGAACTCGCTCAGGCGCGCGTTCAGGCGCGGCGTGAGGAAGGAGCGGAAGAACACGGTCTGCTCGGACATCCCCGGCGCCGCGTCCTTCCGGCCGCCGCCGAAATCGATGTCGGGGGCGATCTCCATGGGATGCGCGAGGGCGAGCGAGCTGCCCTGGCGCAGCGAGGCGCGGAATGTCGTGTCGGTCCACCCCGTCACCGATCCCGCGGGGGGATCGCCCGCGAGCGCGGTCCCGCCGGCGGCCGCGGCGATCGCGACCATCAGAGCGGCGGGGCGGAGTGTCCGAAGCAACATGCTCAAGCTCCTCGCAAACGCAAGGCCACACAAGTGATGTACCGCCGAACTGGGAGCGGCGCCACAGGCGGAAAACCTAGTGCGGAAAAGGCGCAGCGGGCCGGTCAGGGCGATTGCGAATTCGTCACGCGCGGAGGCGGACGAAGCGCGCCGGCCGCCGCCAGACAGCCGTCCACGAGCGGTCGCGGGAATACCCCGAAAACCGTTAAGAGAGCCGCGCACAGCAGGATGGTCGTCAGAAGGAGCCTCGGCGTCTCGAGCTGCGGGCCGCTCGGAGGCGCGATCAAGACCCGGTGCGCCACGTTCAGGTAGTAGTACAAAGCGACGACGGCAAGGAGCGCGCCCAGCACGACGAGCCACCACAGTCCCGCTTGGGCCGCGGCGAGGAAGACGTAGAGCTTCCCCCAGAACCCGAGCACGAAGGGGATTCCGCCGAGCGACAGCAGGAAGATGACGAGCGCTCCCGCCAGCGCCGGCGCGCGGCGCACGAGCCCACGGCAGCCGTCGAGCGTCGGCTCTTCACCCGAGATCTGAAGCGCCGCGACGACCAGGAACGCTCCGCCGTTGCCGATCAGGTAGGCGAGGAAGAAGAACAGGGCGAGCCCGGCACCCAGGCTCGAGCCCGCCGCGAGGGCCGCGAGGACGTAGCCGATCTGGGCGATCCCCGAAAACGCGAGCAGGCGCTTCAGGTCCGTCTGACGCAGCGCCAGAAGGTTGCCGATCACCATCGACGCCCCCGCGAGGATCGACACCGACGTCTGAAGGCTGACCCCCGCGGGGAGGAACACCTCGAACGTCAGCCGGAACAGCGCCGCGACCGCAGCCGCTTTCGGGGCGACCGACAGGAACGCGACGACCGGTGCCGGGGCCGCCTGGTACGCGTCGGGGGCCCACAACGCGAACGGGAACGCGGCGATCTTGAAGCCGAACCCCGCGAGGATGAGCGCGATCGCCAGCGCGGTCAGCGGATCGTGCGGCGTCCACGAAGCCTGCATCCAGAACGTCGTTCCGCTCGCCGCCACGGCGAGCGCGATCCCGAGGAGAAGCACCGCGGAGGAGACGCTCCCGAACAGGAAGATCTTGAACGCGCCCTCGACCGCTCGCCGGCTCTCCTTCTCGAGTGCCGTGAGCACGTACAGGGGCAGGGACAAAAGCTCGAAGGCGACGAACAGGGTCAGCCACTCGCGCGCCGACACGAGCGCCATCCCGCCGACCGTCGCGAACAGGAGGAGGACGATCGCCTCGCCCGAACGATCGTTCAACCTAAAGCGGCGCGCGTAGGGGGCGAGGCCGACCACCGCAAGGAGCGCCGCCGCGAGCAGCACGCGCTTTACGATCAGCGCGAACGGGTCCTGGACGTAGGCGGGGCCCAGCGACGCTTGAAGCGGCGCGTAGCGGGATGCGGCGAGAACGGCGATCAGGCCGCCGCCCGCAATCGCGAACAGCGCGCCGCGCCCGGCGCCGGGCCTTCCCCGCGGAGCCGCCAGGTCGAGCGCCAAGACGACGATCGCCAGGCCGAGCGTCGCCAGCTCGAGGCCCGCGGCGACCCAGCTCATCCGCTCACCCGCGCGAGGAAGCCGGACACTCCAGAGTCGATCGCATCGAGTAAGAGCCGCGGCCACACGCCGAGCAGGACGAGCGCGCCCGAAAGGACCACGAGCGTGACCCACTCCACCCCGCGCGCGTCCGATACCTCGCCCTCGCTCTCGCTCCGCGCGGGGCCCAAGAACATGATGCGCGCGGCCCGCAGCACGTAGATCGCGGTGAACAGCGCGCCGAGCAGCCCGGGGATCGCCCACCACCTGTGGGCGGAGCTCCACGCCCCGAGGAACACGAGGATCTCCGCGGCGAAGCCCGCGAGCCCCGGAAGCCCCAGCGACGAGAGGCCGGCCAGGACGAAGAACGTCGCGAGCCCGGGCATGGCGTGCGCGAATCCCCCCATCGCGGTCATGTCGCGGGTGTGGGACTTGGCGTAGACGAGGTTGACGATCGTGAAGAACAGCGCGGTCATGATGCCGTGCGCGACCATCTGGAGCACGGCGCCCGAGGTCCCGGCGCCGTTGAGCGTCGCGAGCCCGAGCATCACGATCCCCATGTGCGACACGGAGGAGTACGCGATCAGATACTTGATGTCTCGCTGCCAGCTCGCGCCGAGCGCGCCGTAGACGATGTTGATCACCGCGATGAGCCCGACCAGCCACGCGAGCTCGCGCGCGGCCTCGGGGAGGAGGCCGAAGCCGACCCGCATCACCCCGTACGCCCCGAGCTTCATGAGGACGCCCGCGTGGAGCATCGAGCCCGCGGCGGGGGCCGCGGCGTGGCCGTCGGGGGACCAGGTGTGGAAGGGCCAGATGCCTGCGAGGACGCCGAAGCCCACGTAGAACAAGAGGAAGAGCACGCGCCCCGTGCCGCCCGGGAAGCGCGCGCGCGACAGGTCGAGATAGTCGAAGCTCGGGGTGCCGGTCTGCCGCCCGCCGTCCACCCACAGGAAGAAGATCCCGACGAGCAGGAACGCCGACCCGGCCAGCAGGTACAGCGTCAGCTTCATCGCGCCGTACTCCTTGAGCCCGACGCGCACCCGCGCGAACACCCGCCCGAACGGTCCGCGACCCTCGATCTCCATCGACGAGCCCCACACGCCGATGAGGACGTACATCGGGAGCACGGCGAGCTCGTAGAACAGGAACAGCACGAACAGGTCGAGAGAGACGAACACGCCGTAGACGCCGCCCACGAGCAGGCCGACGAAGAGGTAGAACTCCTTCGCCCGCGAAGCGATCGTCCACGACGTCGTCACGGCCGTGAGCTGGATGATCGCGGTGAGCAGGACCAGGGGGACGGCGATCCCGTCCACCGCCAAGTGCCAGGACAACCCGAGGGCGGGGACGAGCGGATAGCGCTCCACGAACTGGAAGCCGCCGGAGGCGACGTCGTACCGGGCGAGCAGGAGAAGGCTCGTCGCCAGCGGCACCAGGGCGGAGACGAGAGCCACCCCGCGGATCGCACGGCCCCAGCGCTCGCGCAGCACGAGGATCGCGAGGGCCCCGACAAGGGGCGACAGCAACGTCGTCGAGAGGAGGTGCGCGCTCACCGGGAGAGCGCCAGCCAGGCGAGAAGGATGACGCCGGCGACGAGCGCGTACAACGCGTCCTGCACGCGGCCGTTCTGGAGGCGGCGCAAGCGTCCCGCGAAGAGCCAGGTCCACCACGCGAGCGCGTTGACCGCGCCGTCCAGCACGTAGCGGTCGAACCAGCCGACGGCCGCGGACCCGCCGAGGTAGAGGCGGCGGTAGACGAATACGAACGCGTCGTCGACGAAGTAGCGCCTCGCCAGAATCGTGGTCAAGGGACCGAGCGCCGCGTGCACGCGCGCCGGAACGAACGAGCGCCTCTGATAGCCCATCCACGCGGCGGAAAAGCCGGCGAGCGCGGCCAAGGTGCCGAGCGCGGCGACGAGCATCGGCGGCTTTCCGGCCTCCGCGACCGGCGGGGAGATCGACGCGGCGAGCAGCCGCGGGACCGCGGGTGTGAGCGCGCCGCCGAGCAAGGCGCCGGCGGCGAGCACGATCATCGGCGCGGTCATGAGCCAAGGCGACTCGTGGGGGTGCCCCGCGGGCCCGAAAGCGCCTCCCATCGCGAGGAAGAACGCGCGGCCGATGTAAAACGCGGTGAGGGCCGCGTTGACGACGAGCAGGCCGAAGGCGATCGGATGGCCGCCTAGGAGCACCGCGCCGAGAATCTCGTCCTTCGAGAAGAACCCCGCGGTGGGCGCCACGCCCGCCAGCGCCAGAGCGCCGGCGGCGAAGCACGCGGCGGTGACCGGCATCCTCCGGGCGAGCCGCCCCATCCCGAACAGGTCGCCCGTGTGGACGGCGTGGAGGATGCTGCCGGCCGTGAGGAACAGAAGCGCCTTGAAGAAGGCGTGGGTCAGGAGGTGGAAGTACGCGGCCTGCGGCGCGCCGGCGCCGATCGCCGCCATCATCATGCCGAGCTGGCTCACGGTCGAGTACGCGAGGACGCGCTTGAGGTCGCGCTCGACGATCGCGAGGGAGCCGGCGAGGAGCGCCGTGGTCACCCCGATCGCGAGGATCGCGGCGCAAAGCCCGGGCGCGTAGGCCAGGAGCGGCGAAACGCGGACCATGAGGTAGACGCCCGCGGCGACCATCGTCGCCGCGTGGATGAGCGCCGACACCGGCGTCGGCCCCTCCATCGCGTCCGGAAGCCAGACGTGGAGCGGCACCTGCGCGCTCTTGCCCATGGCACCGACGTAGATCCCGGCGAGCCCCAGCACGATCGGCGCGACGGCATAGGTTCCGTCCGCCGTCCCGGCGAACAGCTCGGTGAAAACGAACGTCCCGGTCGCGCCCCACAGCACGAGCAGCCCCAAGGCGAAGCCGACGTCCCCGATGCGCGTCGTCCAGAACGCCTTGAGCGCGGCTCGCCCGGCCTCGGGCTTTTCCCAGTAGAAGCCGATGAGGAGGTAGGAGCCGAGGCCGACCAGCTCCCAGAAGACGTAGGTCTGAAGCAGGTTGTGCGCGAGCACGAGCCCCTGCATCGCGAACGCGAACAGCGCGTGGTAGGCGAAGTACCGCCCGAGCGCAGGCTTGCTCTCCTGGTCCATGTACGCGAGGGAGTAGACCTGCACGAGCAGGGCGACGAGCGCGACCAAGGCGGCCATCGACGCGGACAGCCCGTCGACGAGCAGGCCGAACCGGATCGCGCCGCCTCCCGCGACCGGCGCCCACAGGGCGGTCACGGCGGACGGCACGCCGGTCCCGAGGAAGAAGGGCGCCGCCAGCGCCAGGGCCGCGCCCAGCGACACGACGCTCCCGGCGACCGCGAGGTAGGCGGCGGCCCTCCCGGAGCGTCTCAGCGGCGGAACGAGCGCGATCGCCGCGAACGCAGCGGCAGGCCCGCCCAGGACCCAGAAGGCCGCGGTCACCCGCTCAGCCTCTCAGCTCGGAGAGGTCGTCGAGGACGACCGTCTTCGCGCGCCGGGCCGCGAGGAGCACGAGGGAGAGCCCGACGGCGATCTCGGCGACCGTGATCGCGATGGCGAACAGGACGAGCACGACCCCCGAGAGGATCCCGCGCGACCACGACAGCCCCACGATGGCGAGGTTGACGGCGTTGAACATCAGCTCGATCGACAGCAGCGCCGCGATCGCGTGCCGGCGGGCGAGCAGGCCGAAGAGACCGACGGAAAAAACCGCGAACGCGAGCCAGAGGACCGAGGCGACGCTCATGCGGGCCCATCCTTGCGCGCGAGCAGGAGCGCCCCGATCACAGCGGCCAGCAGCAGCACCGAGAGAAGCTCGAACGGGACCGCGTAGTCGCGGACGAACAGGGACACGCCGATCGCGGCACCCGCGTCGAGCCCGGCCACGGGCGGGCGGGAGGGGAGGCCGCGCACCGCGGAGGACAGGGCGATGAACGTCCCGGCCGAAAGCGCCGCGGCGGCGAGCGGCTTGCGGTACATGGCCCCCGAGACCTCGCCCCCCACGACGACGATCGCGAACACGACGAGCGTGAGGACGCCTCCCGTGTACAGGAGGATCTGCACCGCCGCGAGGAGCGGGGCCGTCAGCAGGAGGTAGATCCCGGCCGTCGCGATCAGCGCCGCCGCCAGCCCGAAGGCCGCCCGCACGAGCGAGCGGGCGGTGACCACGACCGCGGCCCCGCCGAGCATCAGCGCCGCCAGGACCCAGAACGCGGCGTCCCTCACGCTCCCTCCGCCTTGGTCCACTCGCGTAGCTTCGTCCCGGTCGCCTCGGACGCGAGGCCCGCGTCGGCGAGCAGGCCCCGGCCGTTCTCCATGAGCCTCTCCTTCGAGAGGAACAGGCCTTCACGCGTGGTGGAGGCAGGTGCCAACGCCCGCGTCATGACGATCGCGTCGGTCGGGCAGACCTGGATGCACAGCTCGCACTGCATGCAGGCCTGGTAGTCGAGCGTGAAGACGTCGGCGTACGTGGCGCCGATGCCGTTCGCGCGGGCCTCGCCCTTCCTCAGCGTGACCGCGATGATCTCGGAGGGGCAGATGTACTCGCACAGCCGGCAGCCGATGCAATTCTCCTCGCCGGTTGCCGGATCGAAGGTCAGCGCGAACGATCCGCCGCGCCACCGCGCGGGGAGCGTCCGTTTCTCCTTCGGATACCTGAGCGTCGTCGCGCGGCGGAAGGCGTTGCGCAGCGTGGCGCGCATGGCGCCCAGGGTGCCGAAGAGCAGGACCGAGGCGGAGGCCACGCTCATCCCCTCACGGACCACCACGCTGCGAGCAGGACGTTCGCCAGCGCGACGGGAAGCAGCACGAGCCAGTTGAGGCGGAGCGCCTGATCGATCCGGACCCGCATCAGGCTCCACCGGATCCACAGGACGGCCAGAAACAAAACGGCGCTTTTCAGGACGAGCCAGACGACGCCCGGGACGGGCGCCGGGCCTAAGTAACCCCCGAAGAACACGGTCGCGGCGAGCGTGCAGGTCGCCAGCGTGTGGGCGTACTCCCCGGCGTAGAACAGCGCGAACTTGATCCCGGAATACTCGACGTTGTACGCGGCGATCAGCTCGGATTCCGCCTCGAGGAGGTCGAGGGGCGACTTGTTCCCCTCCGCGAGCGCGCAGATCAAAAAGAGAAGGAGCGCGAGCTGGCCGATCAGGGGATAGGCCGCGAACCACAGGCCCCGCTGCGCCTCGACGATCCCGGAGAGCGAGAGCGTCCCGGCGAGCAGCGCCGGGACCAGGAGCGCCAGGATCATCGGGATCTCGTACGACGTCACGAGCGCGACCAGCCGGAGCGCCGACAGCAGCGCGTACTTGTTGTTCGAGGACCACCCGGCCGCGAACACCCCGAGCAGCGACAGGGACGCGAACGCGAGGAAGAACGGGAGCGAGTACGGGTGGTCGGCGACCGCGACGCCGCGCGCCAGCGGGATGAAGGCGAACCCGAGCAGTGCTGAGACCACGACCAGGACCGGGCCGAGGTTGAACAGCAGGCGGTCGGCCGCGCGGGGCGTGATGTCCTCCTTGACGATGAGCTTCAGGACGTCGGCCAGGGGCTGCAGCCACCCGTGGGGCACACCGACGTGGTAGGGCCCGATCCGATTCTGGAGACGCGCCGCGACCTTGCGCTCGAGCCAGGTCATGTAGGCGACGATCGTCATCGCCACGCCGAGCACGATCCCCGACAGCAGGAACGCTCCGATCATCGGTCGACGTCCCCCATGACCGGATCGAGCGAGCCCAGAATCGCCACCACGTCCGCGACCAGCCCGCCCGGGAGCAGGTACTCCACGACCTGAAGGTTGCAAAACGAGGGCGCGCGGATCTTGAGCCGGTACGGCTTGGGGCCGCCTTCCGAGACGAGATGCATCCCGAGCTCGCCCCGGGGGGACTCGACCGCCGCGTACACCTCCCCGGCCGGGACCTTCGTCGCCTTCGGGTTCTTGATCGGCTTGCGCGAGAAGATCGGGCCCGCCGGAAGCCCGGCGACGATCGCGCGCACGAGGGAAAGCGACGCGCGGATCTCCTCTATCCGCACCTGGAACCTCGCCTCCGCGTCGCCGGCGCTGCGCGAGGGCACCGAAAGCGGCAGCTCGCCGTAGGCGTCGTAGGGCGCGTCTTTCCGCACGTCGTGGGCGATCCCGGAGCCGCGCAGCGTCGGCCCCGTCACCCCGACCGCGAGCGCGAGATCGGGCGGGATCACACCGACCCCGCGCGTGCGCTCCCGGAAGATCGGAGTGTCGCCGGACATCGCGTGCAGCTCGGGGAGCGCGGCCTCGACCGCGGCGGCGAGCCGCTCGGACCATGCGGCGGTCGCGGCGTCGAGGTCGTAGCGGCAGCCGCCGATCATGTTGACGTTGGTGTGGAATCGCGTGCCGGTGAGAGCCTCGAGGAAGTCGAGGATCTTCTCGCGCTCGCGGAAGCAGTACATGTAGAGGGTCGTGCCGCCGCCGAGCGCGCCGCCGAGGTCGAGCCCCAAGGTGCCGAGCCACACGAGGTGGGACGCGATCCGCTGCCACTCGGCGACGAAGGCCCTCATGAAGCGGCCGCGTCTCGGGACCTCGATCGACGCGAGCCGCTCGACCGCGAGGCAGTACGCGAGGGAGTTCGCGGTGGGGGAGAGGTAGTCGTTCCGCTCGTACACCGGAGCGAGCTGGTCGTAGGCCAGGTGCTCGGAGAGCTTCTCGACCCCGCGATGGAGATACCCGATCGACGGCTTCGCGCGGACGACCGTCTCTCCCGACAGGTGGAGCACGAGCCGCAGGACCCCGTGGGTGGACGGGTGCTGGGGGCCCATGTTGAGCGCCAGCTCGCCGAACTCGCGCTCGACGACCTCGACGGTCACGGGCGGAACCCCCACGGCGCGTCCATCGGGAAGTCCTTCCGGAGCGGATGCCCCTCGTACTCGTCGGGAAGGAGGATCCGGCGGAGGTCGGGATGGCCGCGGAAGCGCACGCCGAAGAGGTCGTAGATCTCGCGCTCGTTCCAGTCGGCGCCGGACCACACGAGCACGAGCGAGTCGACGGTCGGGTCGTCCTTCGGCAGGGCGGTCTTCAGGAACAGCGTGTCGAGCGTCGCGGGATGGCGCACCGCGTGGAGGACCTCGATCGCGTCGGCGCGCTCGGTCGCGGTGCCGAGCAGGTAGTACCGGTACCCGTGGTGGTCGCGGAGCACGCGCGCGGCCTCGACGAGCGATTCCCGCGCGACCGAGACGCCCAACGGAAACGGCGCCGCGGCAAAGCGCGTCGCCAGCGCCGCGACGACCTCAGGCGCCGGCACGGCTCCCCTTCCGGATCTTCCGCTGGAGCTCGAAGATCCCCTCCATGAGCGCTTCGGGCGTCGGCGGGCAGCCGGCGACGTAGACGTCCACGGGGATCACGTGATCGACCCCGGGGACGACCGAGTACACGTTGCGGTAGTGATCGCCGGAGTTCGCGCAGCTCCCCATCGAGATCACCCACTTCGGGTGAGCCATCTGGTCGTACAGGGTGCGGATGCGCGGCGCCATCTTGATCGTCACCGTGCCCGCGATGATCATCACGTCCGCCTGGCGAGGCGTCGGGCGCAAGATCACGCCGAACCGGTCGAGGTCGAAGCGCCCCGCGAACGCCGCCATCATCTCGATCGCGCAGCACGCGAGGCCGAAGGTCAGGGGCCACAGGCTCGACGATTGCGCCCACTGGAACAGCGCCTCCGTACGTAGCAGCGCGATGCCCCCTCCCGGGAACCGCACGACTTCCTCGGCGACGTCCTCCAGGCGCGAGCCCGCGGGGGGCTGCTCGACGACCTTCAGCGGGTCCAATCGAGGTCCCCCTTGCGCAGCGCGTAGACCCAGCCGAGGAACAACACGGCCACGAAGGCGGCCATGACCCACACGGCCGCCGTCCCCGCCTCCCGCAGTCCGAGGACCCACGGGAACAGGAACGCCGCCTCGGCGTCGAACAGCACGAAGACCAGCGCAACCAGGTAGAAGCCGACCGGAACCGGCGTCCACGCCGGGCCGATGGGGCTCTCCCCGCACTCGTACGTGTCGTGCTTCGCCGGCCGGCTCGCGGCGACCCGATGCCTCAGGATCGAAGCGGCGGCGACCAACCCGATCCCGAGCGCCGCGCACACGAGAAGATGGGCGGCAAGACCGACCTCGGGCGCGCTCATTTCTTTTCCGGGAGGTTCAGCGTCACGTCGGCCAGCAGCGCGTAGCTCCCGTCGGGGAGCCGGCGCCATGCGCGCACGTAGCCGGTCTCGACTCCGGGATCGTCGCCGACCGCCTTGCACGACCCGTACGCGTAGCCGAGATCGCCCGAGCCCGAAAGCTCGATGCGGAGCGGCTTGCAGTCGAGCTTGCGCGTGTCCTTGACGGCGAGCGCGCGGGCGGCTTCGCCCGTCGCCGGGCAGGCTCCCTCGCGGTGGATCCTCGAGCGACCGTCCATGCGCGCGGCGAGCGCCGCCCCGAGCCCCATCCGCGCGTCGGCGGCGAGCTTCGCCTCCGCCGCGGCGAGCGACGATCGGTCGCGCTTGGCCGGCGGCGCTTCGGCTCCTGCGAGCGCGTCGTCCACGGAGGCGGGTGCGGCGAAGGTCAGCGGGCAGGCGGTTCCGATATCCACCCGCACCTTCCACGCGCCGTCCGCCTGTTTTTCCCACACCGAGAAGAACCACCCCGTGTAGGAGGGCTCGGCCTCGCCCGGGATTCGAAACTCGGCCGGACCGGAGGACAGGCCGAGATCCCCCGACCGGGCGACCGCGACCCATCCGGGCCCCCAGCTGAGCGTCCCCTTCGACGGCGGCTTGTCCTTGTGGCGCGGGGGACCGGGGACCGGCGTCGGATCGAACACGATCGCGTCGGATGCGAGATGCGCGAGGAACGCGCCGTGGAGGCCCAGGACGGGCGAGTCGGCCGCGAACGCGCGCTCGGCGGCGACGACTTGGTCGAACGCGGTCGCGAGGAGCAGGGACGCGAGCACCATGGGCCCATTCTGCAATAATCCGGGGCCTCCGTGAAATCTTCGCGCTGTGCGATCGCCTGCATCCTCGCGGCCTCGGCCGCGTGCACGGCATCGCCGCGGCCGCGGCCGCCCGTCATCGTGATCGGCTGGGACGGGGCGGACTGGGCTTACTTGCGCTCCCGCATCGAGACGGGCGCGCTCCCGGAGCTCGCCGCGCTCACGCGCGAGGGGACGAGCGGGACGCTGCGGACGATCCAGCCGCCCCTCTCTCCGATCGTCTGGACCACGATGATGACGGGGCGCGACCCGCTCGATCACGGCATCCTCGACTTCACCCGGTTCCACCCCGTCACCCGCGCGCGGGAGCCGATCACGAGCGACGAACGCCGCGTGCCCGCCGTCTGGTCGGTCGCGTCCGCGTCGGGACGCGCCGTCGCCGTGTTCGGCATGTGGGCGACGTATCCGGCCGAGGCGGTCGAGGGCGTCCTCGTCTCCGACCGGCTCATCTCGTTCCAGGGCGGGGCCGCCGCCTCGGGCGAAGGCGTCGTGTACCCGCCCGACCGGGCCTCGTGGGCGCGCGGTGCGCTCGAGCGCGCGACGCGGGACACCGCGCCCGAGCCTCTACCCGACCCGGGGCGCGAGGAGGCGCTGCGCCGGATCCTCGTCGAGACCGCGGTCTACGACGACCTCGCGATCGAGTGGTACCGCGAGCATCGGCCCGACCTGACCGTGCTCTACGTCCAGGGGACCGACGCCGCGGGGCATGTCTTCGCTCCGTTCCGGCCCCCGCGCCGGCCCGGCATCCGCCAGGAGGACGTCGATCGCTACGGTGCCGTCGCCGATCGCGTCTACGACGAGGCGGACCGCAGGCTCGGGCGTTGGAGAGCGCTGGCTCGGGAGACGGGGGCGGTGATCCTGCTCGTCTCGGATCACGGGTTCGCGTGGGGTGACGACCGACCGGCGCCGGGAACCAGCGACGCGGCGGCGACGGCGGGGCGCTGGCATCGGGACGACGGCATCTACGTGCTCGCGAACGCGCGCTCGGTGCCTCGGGGCGGGGACGGTCGCGGCGACGTGGCTCAGGTCGCCCCGACGATCCTCGCCCTTCTCGGCCTGCGTCCCGTGACGGGCATGCCGACACCGCTCGCCGGCATGGCGCCGGAAGGACCTGCGCAGGATTTCGCGCCCGTCGCGCGTCCGGCGCCGGCATCCGGCGGAGACGGGGAGGCGATCGCCCGGCTGCGAGCGCTGGGCTACGTCGGCGGCGCCGAGCCGGCGCGCGCCCCGTCGGGCGCGGGTGCATCGACGCGGACCGCCGGGTCCTACGGCAACGAAGGGCTCATCCTCGAGGAGCGCGGCCGCCTCGACGACGCGCGCCGCGCGTTCCGGCTCGCGCTCGACGTCGACCCCGCTCATGCCGCTTCGCTATGGAACCTCAGCCGGCTCGACTCCGACGAGACGCTCCTCCGCCGCGCGCTTGCAGCCGGCTCTCCCGATGCGGCCCAGGCAATGCTCGCCCGCGCGAAGGCGCGATTGCAGTCGGGAGAGTGCGGGCTGGCGTTGGAGGACGTCCGCGCGGCCGGCGCCGTCCTCTCCGGCTCGCCGGTGCCGCCGGCCGCGGAAGGTCTTGCGCTGCTTTGTCTCGATGACAAGAGAGCGGCGGCCGCGGCGCTTAGGCGCTCGCTCGCGATCGATCCCGACCAGCCCGCGCTGCGCAAGATGCTCGACGAACTCCCCTGAGAGTTGGGTTAGCCTCCCGCGCGGAGGGGACGCACATGCTGCGATCGCGTGGGGTGATGGTGGGAATCCTGCTCGCGTGCGCCGGGACGGCCGCGTTCGCCCAGACGACGGGCTCGATCGAGGGCCGCGTGGACGTGCAGACGGGGGGACCGCTCCCGCTCGTCCAGGTCGAGGCGAAAGGGCCCGCGCTCCAGGGCTCGCGCACGGCGACCACCGATGCGCAAGGACGCTACAAGCTGTCGCTCCTGCCGCCGGGCACTTACGAAGTGACGTTCGCCAAACAGGGGTTCGCGCCGGACACGCGCAAGGAGGTCACGGTTCAGCTCGACCGTGACACGACCCTCGACGTCGCTCTCAAGCTTTCGATGGAAGAGACGGTCGTGGTGACGAGCGAGGCGGAGCCGGTGGACGTCCGCTCGAGCACGGTCGGCCTCAACCTCGACGCGCAAGCGATCGAGACGATTCCCTCCGGACGGAACTACACCTCGATCGTCCGCATCGCCCCCGGCGTCGCAAGCGACGCGAACCCCGAGAACCAGGGCCAGTCCACGCTCACCGTCTACGGCTCGTCGGGCGCCGAGAACGCGTTCTACATCGACGGGGTCAACACGACCGGCGTCGAATACGGTTTCCAGGGGAAGGAGCTCAACTACGAGTTCATCGAGGCGATCGACGTCAAGACCGGGGGATACGAGGCCGAATACGGCAAGTCCACGGGCGGGATCGTCAACGTCGTCACGAAGTCGGGCGGCAACCAATTCCACGGCGACGTTTTCGGCTACTTTGACAACGACAGCCTCCAGTCCTCGACCGACTTCACGGTGTCCCCCAACGGCACGATCGCCGGCTACACCCGCCAGGACTTCGGGTTCGACGTCGGCGGACCGATTCTCAAGGACAAGCTCTGGTACTTCGTCGCGTACGACCGCGTGGACAACACGACCGATACCCAGCTCCCCGCGACCGTAACCGGGCCGCTGGCGGGCTCCACGGTCGAGTCGAAGAGCAAGCGCGACTTGGGCTCGGCGAAAGTGACCTGGCAGGCGGCGGCCAACCACCAGCTCCAGCTCACCTACTTCCAGGACCCGCGCACGGACACGGGAGCCATCAACGACGGCAATCACACGCTGAACGGCGACCCCTCCACCTTCCAGGGCGAGCAGGACTTCGGCGGCCACGACTATGCGTTGCGGTACCAGGGGATCCTCGGCCCGAGGTGGATCCTGACCGCGCAGGCCGCACGCCACGGCGAGGAGAACTCCGTGGGCCCCTCGACCACCGCGGGGAACGCGATCCAGTACCGCGACACCGCCAACGATTTCTTCCAGACCGGAGGCTTCGGCCTCGTGCAGTCGAAGGACTTCACCCGCGACGTGTTCCTCGCCAACGTGACCGCCGCCTTCGGCAAGCACGAGATCAAGTTCGGCGGCGAGTACGAGAAGGAGTCCGCCGACGTCATCAAGAAGATGTCCGGAGGCCAGCGCGTCGACGTCTTCCCCAACGCGGTCAACCCGGGCCTGCCGATCTACGTGCACAACTACTGGACGACACCCAGCGCCACGGTCGCCGATGCCCCGATCTCGCAGCTCGACGCCTCCCCCGAGCACAAGAACACCACGTTCTTCGCGCAGGACCGGTGGTCGATCCTCCCGCAGCTGACCCTCAACTTCGGCGTGCGCTGGGACCGGCAGGAGATCGTCGACGCGAGCGGCGTGACGCAGATCGACCTCAAGGACGAGTGGGCGCCGCGCCTCGGCATCGTGTGGGACCCGACCGCAGACCACAGGTCGAAGGTCTTCGCGAGCTGGGGCTATTTCTACGAGCAGATCCCGATGGACCTCGTCATCCGCTCCTTCTCGTACGAGCGCCAGCCGCGCATCGTCAACCACGACCCGGTGAGCGTCACCCCCGACGCCGGCGCCGAGAGCGACTTCGGCACGCCCTCCGCCATCCTCGGAGGCTTCACGGAGCCCTCGGACCCGAACATCAAGGGACAGTACCTCCAGGAGGTCATCCTCGGCGGCGAGCGCGAGTTCATCCCGAACTGGGTCTTCGGGGTCAAGGGGATCTACCGCAACTACGAGCGCGTGATCGAGGACTTCCTCTGCGTGGACGACGGGACGTACTGCATCGGCAACCCCGGCGAGGGGATCATGAAGCGCGTCTTCACCCTCGACTACTCGACGACGTTCGCAGCGCCGAAGCCCGAGCGCACGTACAAGGGAGTTCAGCTCGACGCGAACCGGCGGTTCTCCAAGAACTGGCAGATGCTCGCGTCTTACGTCTACTCGAAGCTCGACGGCAACTTCGACGGCGAATACGCGCCGTTCACCAACGTCGGCGCGGATCCCAACATCTCGGCGGCGTACGACTATTACGACTTCTTCACCAACGGCAGCGACCTGACGCGCATCACGAACAAGGGCGATCTGTCGAACGACCGCCGGCATCAGCTGAAGGTCAGCGGCAGCTACGTCACCCCGATCAAGCTCCAGATCGGGGCGTTCGCCTACTGGCGGACCGGGACGCCGCGGACGCGCTACGGCTACTCCGACGCGTACGGGCGCTACGAGTTCTTCCTCACGGAGCGCGGCGCCGAGGGGCGCAACCCCGACGAATACGAGATGGACGTGCACCTGAGCTACCCGCTCGAGGTCAAGCGCGTGACGATCAACTTCCTCGCGGACATCTTCAGCGTGTTGAACGCCCAGCGTGCGATCCTGCTCGACCAGCGCTGGGGGTTCGCCGAGGCAGACAACGCGTCGCCAACCCCGGTCAACCCGAACTACGGGGAGCCGATCCTGAGGACGCGCCCCCGTGCGCTGCGGCTGGGACTGAGGGTCAGCTTCTAGAACCCGATCTTCACCCCGAGCTCGATCGTCCGCGGCGGGCCGGCCGCGGTGATGACCTCACCGAAGTTGCGCGCGAGCGCGCGCCCCTCGACGAGCCCGCCGTTGAATCGGTTGAGCACGTTGAAGACCTGCACGAAGGCCTGCCCGGTCCCCTTGCCTCCGTGGAAAGCGAACGGGCGGTAGATCCTCAGGTCGAGCTGCGAGAGGTCGGGGGACGACGGCACGTCCACCGGGCCCAGGCCATGGAGGGCGCGGTAGCCGTTGACCGCCCCGGCCGGGGTGTCCTCCCCCGTGTTGCGCCCCACACCCGAGGGCCGGTCGGTCGTGATCCCGTCGAGGTTGTCGTCCGCGCCGGTCGTCACGTTGTACGGGATCGCGGTCGCCCACTGGTAGATCCCCGAGATCCGAAGACCCAGCCAGGGGAGAGCCGTGTCGCCGGCCAGCACGAGCCGGTGGCGGCGGTCGTGGTCGGCGCGCCCTCGCTCGGAGTCGAGGTCCTCGGGGTCCTGAGGGAGGTAGATCCCGCCCTTGAGCGGGTCCGGGCCCATGTCTTCCGAGCGCGAGAGCGTGTAGGTCGCGGAGTGCCAGCCGCGCGCGCTCTGCCATTTCCAGCCGAGGTCGAGGCCCCAGTACCACGCGCGCCCCTCGGTAACGACCGCGGCGATCGAGCCGACCTGGTCGTCGTACTTGTGGATCGGCGCGCCGATCAGGCTCACCCCGGCGACCGGGTTCAGGTCCTTCATCACCGGAACGTGGTAGGTGAGTGCGCGCGTGCCGTTGACCGAGAACGCTCCGTGCTCGCCGAAGGCTTTCTCGAATCCGAGGTTGAACAGGTTCGCCTGGGTCGCGTCCATGCGCGTGCCGGTCGAGAAGCGCAGCGTCAGCGGCTCGAGGAACTGGAGGAGGTCCTCGGCGAGGCCGGTGCCGTTCGCCTCGATCTCGTCCTCGGTGATCTCCTCGAAGAGAAACCCCTGGACGAAGATCAGCCCGATCGCGGTCTCCGACGTGATCGCGGCGACCGCCGGGAAGGCGAGCACGCTCTTGTTGTAGAAGACGCCCGCGCCCCCGCGGACGACGAAGCCTCTCTTGGTGCCGAGCGTGTACGCGAAACCGACCCGCGGCGCCAGGTTGTTCGTGTCGCGCGGAGCGCCTCCGTTCGGCACGACGGAATCCACCGCGGCCGAGGCGGGCAGGGTGAACGTGCTGACGTCGTAGCGGAGCCCGAAATCCAGCACGAGGCGCGGCGACGCCTGCCAGGAGTCCTGCGCGAACAGCGCGAGCTGGACGTCGTTCAGGGCGGCCTTCGGGTTCCCCTGGATGAGCTGGTAGACCAGCGGATAGGTCGACGGGAGCGCGTCCTCGTCGATGTTGCCGTCGCCGTCGTCGTCCACCCCTTCCGCGCCGGGGCAGGGGACCGGGAGGTCGTAGTTCGGCTTGCAGGTTCCCTTCCCGAGCGCGGGGCACTGATCGTTCTCGAGGATGCAGGTCTGGGACGGATCCTCGCTGCACCGCAGCGGAAGGTCCGAGAAGACGATCCCGCCGCAATCGCCCGGCTCGAAGGCGACGTCGGTCCGGTAGATGAAATTCCCGTTCGGGTTGAAGCGCGCGTCGATCGTCGTCCTCGACTTGACGACGTCGTAGCCGAACTTCATCGTGTGCGCCGCCTCGAGCCAGGTGAGGTTGCCGAGCACCTGGAGCTGTGTGGCGTCCCGCACCTGGCGGTTGAGGTTGTTCCCCCCGAACTGCCCCGAAGGGCGCTCCACACCCGGCCGCGAGGAGTTCGCGTCCTGCTCCATCGAGGAGGTCCCGGCGAGCAGCCGCAGCTCGTGGATGAGATTCGGGCGGATGACCGACGTCAGCGACGCGCCGAGCTGGGCGTCCCGCTCGGCGAGCGTGAAGCCGAACTCGGGGGTGGTCACTCCTCCGACGTTGAGCGCGGACGTGACGCGGTCGTCGTACGACAGCCGCACCATCAGCGTGTTGGATGGGTCGAGGTTGACGTCGCCGCGGAGGAAGAGGTTGTCGTCGCGGTTGTCCGCCTCGTAGCGCCCCCCGAACGTCCCGTCCCGCGTCGTGCCCGTGAACGGGACCACCGTGGCGTCTCCCGCGTGCTCGAACGCTCCGAACCAGAACGCCTTGTCCTTGCGGATCGGGCCTCCCGAGCGGAACCCCGCGGCGAACCGCGAGGACGCCTCCGCGGTTCCGGAGTCGGGGAGGGAGCTCACGAGGCCCCCCGAGGCGTTCCAGGAGTCGAAGGAGCCCTGGAGGAACCCCAGAGACGAGGGCGTGTTCGTCCCGCGTTGGGTGAGGATGTTCATGACCCCGCCCGAGGCCCGCCCGAACTCCGGCGAGAACTGATGCGTCAGCACGACGAACTCGTCGATGACGAGGTCGGAGAAGCTGGCGTTCAGGCTCGTCCCGCTCGCGGTGTCGTTGTTGTCGAGGCCGTCGACGAGATACGTGTTCGCGCGCCCGCTCTGGCCGTTGACGACGAACGGCGGCGCCCGCTCGCCGTAGTAGGCGGCGGGGGCCGCCGGCCGGACCGCGGCATCGAGGAGCGCCAGGTCGGTCACTCCCGCCGCGGAGACGGGAAGCTCCTGCACCTGCGCGCCGCCGATCCGCAGCTCGCCTCCCGTCCGGCGCGGGTCGAACAGCGGCGCCTCGGCGCGCACCGTGACGTCCTCCGTGAGCCCCGCGCCGACGACGAGGTCCACGATCCCCGCCTGCTGCAAGCGCAGGGTGATCGTCCTCGTGTCGGACAGCACTCCGTCGGCGGAGCGCGCGACCACGCTCCACGTGCCGGGAGGGATCGGATCGATGCGGTACCGCCCCGCGGCGTCGGCGACGGCCTGGCGCGAGCCGCCGGTTTCCGCCTCCCGCGCCTGCACGAGCGACCCGGGCGCCGCCGTGCCGTCGGCGAAGGCCACGCGCCCCGAGATCGACGCCGACGTCGTCTGGGCGAGCCCGTACGTCGCGAGCAGGCTCGCCGCCGCGAACGAGACGATGAAGGACGCCCTCAAACGCTACTGGCCGTAGTGACCCCACGGGCCGTTGCCGCCGGTCCCGCGCGAGCGCACGAGGATGTAGGACTGCCCCGGGTTCCCGTCCCAGCAGCTCGTGAGGCCGACCTGCCCGATCACGCTGAAATTCGCCGCCGCCGTGGGCGAGCTCGCGCCGAGGATGTCGTAGCCCACGGCGCACGCATCCGCGGTGAGCGTCCAGCAGACGTGCACGTTCGGCGTCGCCTTGCCGACCGTGACCCCGGCGATCGCCTGCGTCGGGATGCAGGCCCCGCCGGTGGTCGTCTTCTGGACCTCCACGGGATAGGCGAAGGTCGGATCACCCGAGACCGTCGTCGGATAGACGATGCTCTCGTAGCCGGTCGCGATCAACGACGACGGATCGGTGTACGTCGAGAGGGACGTCACGGTGAAGTAGTAGGTCGTCCCGGGCGTGAGGCCGGAGATCGTCGCGCTCGTCCCGGCGAACGCGACCTGGCCTGCGTTGGCGACCGAGTTGAACGCGTAGGGCGTGGACGATCCCGAGTCGCTGTCCCAGTAGACCTTGTGGCCGCTGATGCGGTGCGTGTCGTTCCCCGGGTTCCAGCTCAGCTGCACGGACGTATCCGTCGCGGTTCCGGCGGTGATCGACACCGGAGGGAACAGCCCGAACGCGATGTTCGTGTAGTCGAGGGTCGTCACGTTCGTGCACGGGGTCGTGGCACCCGCCGTCATCTCCGCCGCCGTGTAGTTGACGGTCTTGGGGCTGCGGATGAGCGCGACCGAGCCGAGATGCGGGACCTGCCAGTAGTAGACGATTGTGCGCACCCGGTCGAGGGCCGCGCTGCACGCCGAGGACGAGAACACGCAGAAGTCGGTCGTGTTCCGGACGACGAGCGCGTTGAGCGTGTGTCCCGACGGCAGCGTGACCACGCCCCCCTTGACGATCTGGTTGCTCTGCTTGCCGAGGTGGGTCTGGCCGCTCGACGTGCAGGCCCGCGCCCACAATGGATTCGGAGTCAGGAACTGCGTGACGCCGCACTTCGTCGTGTAGAAGGTTTCCTGGCAGTCGCCCACCTGGTCGAGGGGCTGGCTCTCCCACGAGTCGCCGGGCTGGAGGAAGTAGCCGTCGGCGTCGAGGTGAGAGAAGCGCCACAGGGGCACGGGCTTGCGCACGGTCGCCCCGACGGTCGTGAAGCAGAAGCCGCTCTCGCCGGCCCCGAACGCCCCGCCGACGTTCTCGTTCTGGCTGCCTCCGCGGAGCCAGATCGTGACGTCCGACGGCCTGTTCTCTTTCTCCGTGATCTGGTTGTCCTTCCGCAGCGTCCCCGTGATGTTGCGGTCCTCGCGCCCGAGCCTTCCGCCGGCCGCGGGGCAGCGCGCCGCGTTGCAGGTCTCGGCCGCGTTGACCGGGGTCTGGTAGTAGGCGACCTCGGCACCGCTCGCCGTTCCGGAGAAGTTCCACGAGCTGAGGTTGACCAGGTCGCAGACGTTGGAGATGCCGGGGTTGGGGACGAGCGAGGACACTGCGGTTCCCGCACCCCGGTCCCAGCCGAACTTGAGGTCGGTGTAGATGCCGGGCTCGATCTCGTCGGAGTAGATCTTCAGGTCGGCGGCACCGAGCGTCACCTCGTCCACGACGCTCGCCTCGGTGATCTGGAGCTGGAACGCCCCGCTCGCCGACGCGGGCCCCGAGGTCGTCGCGACGACCCCGGCCCGCGGATCCACCCACCGGTAGACGAGCACGTCGTGGGCTCCGTCGCGGTGCACGAGGGCGCGCTGGAGGACGACCTCCCGCGCTCCGGAGGGAAGGTGCGCCCACCCGATCCCGATGGTCTCGATCTCGGCGGTCATGTCGGCCATCGTCAAGGCGGCCCGTGCGCCCATCTTCATCTGGGAAGTGTCGTGATCCGGCAGGAGCCATCGCGAGCGGTCGCCGGACACGTCGTCGGCGATCCGGACGGTCGCCGGTGCACCCACCCGCAAGGATTCGAGGTGCCACCGCGACTTTCCTTCCGGATGGACCAGGTCCTCGGGGAGGGCGGCGCCGACGTCCACGGGCCGCAGCTTGACCTCGCGCGTCGGGGCGGCCGGTGCGACGACCGGAAGAACGAAGGCCACGATCAGCGATCCGAGTCGACCGACCCGCATGTCCCACCCCGCACGCGCATGTAACACGCCCGGTCGCTTTTACCCAATGCCGGCCGCGTCGACAAGCAATTTCTTATAAAGCTGGTTGCGTCTGGAGCTGGACGAGGCTGCGGTACAGGCCGTCCTCCCGCTCGAGAAGGCTGGCGTGCGTCCCTTCTTCGGCGAGCCGGCCGCGGTGGAGGACCAGGATCCGGTCGGCGTGGCGGATCGTCGCCAGCCGGTGCGCGATGACGATCGACGTCCGCCCCGAAAGGACCGTCGAAAGCGCCTCCTGGATGCGGGCTTCGGTCTCGGGGTCCACCGACGCCGTCGCCTCGTCGAGGATGAGGACCGCCGGGTCGAAGGCGATCGCGCGCGCGAACGAGAGGAGCTGCTTCTCGCCGACCGAGAAGTTCCCGCCGCGCTCGCGGACCGGCTCGTCGTACCCGCGCGGGAGGCGCGCGACGATGCGGTCGGCTTGAACGGCCTCGGCGGCACGGCGCACGTCGTCCGCGTCGACCGCGGCGTCGCCGAGGGAGATGTTGCTCGCCACCGTGCCCCCGAAGAGGAAGTGATCCTGGAGCACGACCCCGATCGCGCGGCGCAGCTCGCGGAGGTCGTACTCCCGCACGTCGACCCCGTCGAGGAGGATCCGCCCCGAGCGCACGTCGTAGAGCCTGGCGAGGAGGCGGATCAGGGTCGATTTCCCCGCGCCGGTCCAGCCGACGACGGCGACGCTCTCTCCGGGTGCTACGCGGAAGGAGACGTCACGCAAGACGTCGGGCCCGTCGCCGTATCCGAACGTCACGTGATCGAAGACGATCTCCCCGCGAGGGCGGCCCTCGATCCGGTGCGGGTCCTTCGGCGACCGGATGCTTCGCGGCGTGTCGAGCAGCCCGAAGATCCGCTCGGAGGAGGCCATCGCCGCCTGCATCACCGTGTAGCGCTGCGACAGCTCCTGGAGCGGGCGGAAGAACCGGCCGGCGTACTCGATGAACGCCACGAGCGTCCCGAACGTGATCGCCCCCCCGAGGAACCGTGCTCCGCCGGCCCACACGATCGCGGCCAGCGTGATCGAGCCCATGAGCTCCGCGACCGCGGAGAACGCGGACTCGTAGAGAACGCCTCCGAGCTGCGCCTGCCGGTGCCCGCCGTTCAGCTCGGCGAACTCCTCCGCGTGCAGCCGCTCCCGGCGGAAGAGCTGCACCAGGCGCATGCCGACGACGTTCTCCTGCAGGAACGCGTTCAGTCGCGCGACCGCCGTCCGGATCGTCCGGTACGCGTCGCGCACCCTCACGCGGAACCACCACGAGACGAGCAGGATCGGCGGGACGACCGCGAAGGTGATCAGGGCCAGGCGCGAGTCCATGGCGAAGAGGATCGCGATGATCCCGACGAGCTTGGCGAGGTCGGCCAGGATGAGGACGAGCCCCGAGGTGAACGCCTCGTTGATCGCCTCGACGTCGGTGGTCACCCGCGTCATGAGCCGGCCGACCGGGGTCCTGTCGAAAAACGCGGACGGCAGGCGCTGGAGATGCGCGAACACCTCGGTGCGCAGGTCGTACACGACGTGCTGTCCCGTCCGCTCGAGCAGATAGAGCTGGAAGAAGCCGAGCGCGAAATCCAGGATCACGGTCGTCAGGAAAAGCACCACGGGAACGGCGAGCCCTTCGGCGCGGCGCCTCACGACGAACTCGTCGATGACCTCGCGCACGATCCACGGTTGGGCGAGCTGGACCGCCGCGGCGGCGAACAGAGCCGCCATCGTCGCGGCGACGAGGCCCCGGTACGGGCGGACGTAGCCCGCGAGGCGCCGCACGAGGCGGGCGTCGTACGCCTTCCCGAGGACCTCGTCGCGATCGTCGGGGGCGCTCATCCGGCCAGTCGCTCCTCGAGGCTCTGCCGCCGGTGGAGCCGCGCGTACACGCCTCCGCGGGCGAGCAGCTCCTCGTGGGTGCCGTCCTCGACGAGCCGCCCCTCGTGGATCACGAGGATCCGGTCGACGGCGTGGAGGGCCGAGAAGCGGTGGGTGATCAGGATGAAGGTCGCGTCGGCGCGCTCGCCGCCCAGACCCTGGAGGATCGCGCGCTCGGTGTCGGCGTCCACCGCCGACAGCGCGTCGTCGAGGACGACGATCCCGGGCGCGCCCAGGAGAGCGCGCGCGAGGGTCGCACGCTGGCGCTGGCCTCCCGAGAGCGTGATCCCGCGCTCGCCGACGATCGTCGCGAGCCCCGACGGTAGCGAGGGCAGATCGGCGTCGAGGCGCGCGAGCGCGACGACGCGGTCGATGTCGGCCTGTGCAGCCTCGGGCCGGCCGAAGGCCACGTTGTCGCGGAGCGAGCGCGAGAACAGGAACGCCTCTTGAGGCACGAAGCCGATCCCGGCGCGCACGCGCTCGACGGCGACCTGCGACAGGTCCTCGCCCCCGATCGTGATCGTCCCCGCGGGCGCGGGGTAGATCCGGGCGAGCAGGTGGGCGAGCGTGGACTTCCCCGAGCCGACGGGCCCGACGATTGCGACCTTCGAGCCCCGCGGGATCGTGACCGTCACGTCGGACAGGGCGGGCGTCCCGCGGCCGCCCGCGTAGGAGAAGGTCAGATCGCGGATCGTGATGTCGCCGGCCAGGGGCGGGCGCGCATCGGAGGGCGGGGACGAGGGGGGCGCGATCGCGGGCGCGGCCCGGAAAATCTCGTCGAGGCGCTGCATCGCACCGGAGGCGCGCTGGAAGACGTTGACGATCCACCCGAGCGCCACGGTCGGCCAGGCGAGCTGGGCGAGGTAGGCGTTGAACGCGACGAAGTCCCCGAGCGAGATGCGCCCGCGGATGACGTGGAGGCCGCCGACGAACAGGACCAGGAGCGTTCCCAGCCCCGAGAACACGCCGATGAGCGCGACCATGAGGCCGCGCACGCGGGCGAGCGCGAGGTTCTTCGTCCGGAAGTCGTCACACTGCGCCGCGAACCGCTCGATCTCGCGATCCTCCTGGGCGAAGATCTTGACCTGCTGGATTCCGGAGATGTTCTCCTGGGCGCGGTTGCTGATCTCGGCGAGCTGCTCTTGGACCGCGAGGGAGCGGGCGTACACGCGGCGGCTGCAGCGGTTGACCGCGAAGTACAGCAGCGGGAACAGTGCCAAGGCCACCGCGGTGAGCGGCGCGTCCAGCGAGACCATCACGCCGAGGACGCCGACGTAGACGATCGCGGTGTTGAGCGCGTTCAACAGGCCCGGGCCGTAAAACGACTGGAGGAGCTGGAGGTCGTTCACGCCCCGCGACATGATATCGCCGGTGCGCTGGGTGTCGTAAAAGGACGCGTCGAGCGTCAGGAGCTTCGAGAAGAAGGCCTCGCGCACGTCGTACGCCGCCAGCCGGCTCGCGCCCAGAATCGCGAGGCGCGACAGCGTTCGCGTGACCGCTTGCAAGAGCGCCAGGGCCGCGATCCCCGCCGCGTACGCCGCGAGCCTGCGCCGGGTCGTACCCGCTTCCATTGCGTGCACCGCCGCACGCAGGAGCCAGGGGATGCCGAGCGCCAACGCGTTGGTCGCGAGCAGCCACGCGAGGCCCACCGCATAGCGTGAACGGTAGGGGCGGAGCCAACGCCAGATCCCTGCGAGGATCCCGGGATCCATGTCAGGCGTCCGGATCGGCGTCCGCTCGGTTCAACACGGGACGGCTCGCTTGCCGCCAGGCGGCGGCCTGATGCACGAGGAGCACCGCCAGGTAGGCGAGGCTTGCGGCGATGTGGAGCATCGCGGCGCGGAACAGCCAGGTCTCGGCGGACAGGGTCTGGATCAAGTACCCCGAAAGGACCATCGGCAGGAGCGTCACGACGATGACGATCCCCGACGGGCGGCCGCGGGCGCGCCCCGAGCGCCACTGCCTCACGACGTGCCTCGTGTAGACGACGCCGAGCGCGAACACGAGCACGGGTGCCGAAAGGACGTGGGCCTTCAGAAGAAGGGGCTGCAGCGGATGGTGCGTGACCGCGTAAGGGTCCTCGGAGGTCATGAAGTACTTGGTCCACCCGAGGCCGATCCCGGATAGCGCGACCGCGGCCGTGGAGAGCCAGAGGAGCCACCGCTCGAACGCGCTCACGGGATCACGCGGTGGAGGGCGAGGATACGGCGGACGGCGTCGGTCGCCGCCTTCGACGACAGCGATGCCCCGGTGATCGGGCGGACGCCGCGCTTCAACCGCAGCTCGTCGTCGAGGTCGCGGCCGAGCAGCTGCGCGAGCCATCCCTTCTTCGGCAGGTACTCGGGCGGCTCGGCGAAGGCGAGGATCTCGATGCGCGAGGCGCGGCCCTGAGGGTCCACGACGACCATCAGCGTCTCGTCCACGCTGCGCACGCGGTGCGTGTCGAAGTACACGGTTCCGAGCGGCGTTCCCGCCGCATCCTTCCCCATGTAGCGCACGACGAGGGCTCCCGTGACGGCCACGTCAGGCCCGGCGAGCGCCCGCGCTTGGGCGAGCTGCTCGTCCGTGAGGAACGCCGTCTTCCGCTCGACCTTGGTGCCTTCCGGGAAGGCGAGGGCGAGGGCTTGCGCTTGCGTGAGGAACACCGCCGCCTCCGCCCGCGCCGTGGCGGCCGCGAGCAAGGACGCGAGCAGGAGGCGGCGGGAGGGGCTCACGATCGCATCAGAACATGAATCCGAGGGAGAGGTTGACCTCGTCCAGGCCGGTGCGCGCGCCGGTCTCCTGACGGGTCCAATCCAGCTTGACCGCGACGCTCGAAATCGGCTTCCACATCACGCCGAAGGTCAGCTCGTCGATGTCGTTCGCCGGGTTCGCCGCGAATCCCGTGGGGACCTCGGCCTGGGTGTCGAGCTGCTCGTACTGGACGTAGGGCGAGAGCTCGTGCCGGCAGTCCTTCACGTGGGAGAGGACGTCGTAGCCCGCCTCCGCGTACCAGCCGTGCTGCTCGGAGCCCACCGAGTCGGCTCCCGTGAATCCCTGGGCGAGATTGACGTCCGCCGCGTCGTCGATCGAGGTCTCGGCATAGAGGGCGCGCGCGTGAAGCCCGCGCCAACGGTACTCGGCGTGGGCGTCCCACACGGTGGTGCGGGCTGAGAGCGTCCCTCCCGCGAAGTCGATGTTCTGGCCCGCGTCCACGGTGTAGAACGACGCCCCGACCGTGAGGCCCGCGAAGGGCTCCCCGTCGATGCGACCCGTGAACGCGAGCTTCTCCGCCGAGGCTTGTCCGCCCTTGGAGCGCCCGTCGCGGATCCCCTCGGCGGTGAACCCCTCGGCGCCGGATGAGGTCCCCTCGGCCGCGGCGAGGCCGCTGGTCACGTACGCGCGGTAGGTCACCCTCGATCCGATGTCGCCGAAGACACCCGCTCCCGCCTCGGTCCAGGTCGTGGGCAGGATGCGCTGCTCGACGAGGGGACGGCGCGTGCCGAAGTAGGTCGGCGGCTCGTGCCGCTCGTTGATGAACCCGACCGGTACGAGCACGAGCCCGGCCCTGACGTTGACCTCGGGACGCACGAGGAAGTCGAGGTACGCGAACTCGACCGTGACCTCGCCGCGCTCCTCGTCGCCTTCCCCGGTGGTCACGTGCTCGTACTCGATCTCCGAGTTGAAGAGGATGCTGTCGTTGAACTTCGCGCCGAAGTACAGGACGAGGCGGAGCAGGTCGACGCTGGCGTCCGCCCCTGAGGGCGTGCCGTCCTCGAGGCTCGAGGAGGGGTTCGAGTAGAGCGCTTCGCCGTAACCGCCGATCGACACGCCCTTCTTGATGCCGTAGACCTTCGAGGCCGACGGGCCCATGCTGTAGCGGCCTTCGGCGGCACCGTCCGCCGCGTCACCCAGCTTGAGCGATTCGATCTCCTTCGCGAGGATCTCGATCCGGCGCTCGATCTCGGCGGTATCCGTACCCCCCGAACCCTTCATCGCGGCGACTTGTGCCTGGAGCTCGCGGATCTGCTTTTCGAGGTCTTCGACTTGCGCCTGTTCCGCGGCGAAGGCCGCCGCTCCCAGCCACAGCGCCGTGCCCAGCACCGCCGCGATCCACCTCATCGTTCCCGACATTCGATCCTCCTCTTCACGTGGTCAGTCCTGTCCATAGTTGCGAAGCCTTCGCAACAGGTGAGCAAAAAAAACGGGTGGGGTTAGCCGGTCGAGCGGGCGCGCTTGCGCTGGCAGGCGGAGCAGACCCCGGCCATCTCGATGCGGACGACCTCGGGCCGGAAGCCGTTCTCCTGCTCCACGCGCCGCTTCAGCTCGTCCCAGAAGCTCTCGCTGGGCTCGTCGACACCCTTGCACGCCGTGCACACGAGGTGGATGTGCAACGTGCGCGGGCGGACCTCGTAGAAGTGGCGCTCGCCGCTGACGTGCATGAGGTCGAGCTCGTCCACGAGCCCCAGCTTCTTGAGGCGGTTCAGGGTCCGGTAGACGGTCGCGCGGTGGATGCTCGGGTCCCGCTCGCGTGCGCGCTGGTAGACCTGCTCGGCGTCGAGGTGGTCGGCGGCGTCGTCGAGCAGCTCGGCAAGGACGCGGCGCTGTCCGGTCAGCCGCAATCCCATGGACTTCATCCGCTCGACCAAGCGCAGGTCATGGTGGGGGGCGGGCTTCATGCGATCTCCGAGACTCTAGTTGCGAACCGCTTGCAAAAGGATCGAAACAGTACCAATTCGGTCCACACTCGTCAAGGCCACTTCAGGAGACGAAGACCCTCAGGATCCGGCGGCCCCGCACGCGCGCGACCTCGACGCGCCGCCCCGCGAACTCGATCCCGTCCCCGACCCTTGCGATGCGGCCGAGCCGGGCGAGGACGAGCCCGCCTACCGTCTCGACCTCTTCGTCGACGTCCTCGTGGACATCCACGATCGACTCGAACTCGCCGATCGTCATCGACGCGTCGACGAGGAGCCGCCCGTCCGGGAGCGCCTGCACGCGCGGGGACTCCTGGTCGAACTCGTCTTGGATCTCCCCGATCAGCTCCTCGAGAATGTCTTCCATCGTGACGAGCCCCGCCGTGCCCCCGTACTCGTCGACGACGATGCCGAGGTGGACGCGCTGCTTCTGGAATTGCGTCAGGACGTTCTGGATCGAAGCCGACTCGGGGAAGTACAGGGGCGGCCGCGCGACCGCGCGCAGGGGCCGCGGCGTGGCGGACTCCGCCGCCATGAAGATGTCCTTCACGTGCACGATCCCGACGATGTGGTCCACCCCGCCGTCGCAGAGCGGAAACCGCGTCTGCCCGTACTCCAGCGCGCGCCGGCGGTTCTCCTCGTAGGCGGCGTTCACGTCGAGATACAGGATGTCCGCGCGCGGCACCATGAGCTGCCGCACGGCGCGGTCGGGGAAGTCGAGCGCGGCGGAGAGCAGCCGGCCGTGCGCCTCGGTCAGCACGCCGGTGCGGCGGCTGACGGCGAGGATCATCCGCAGCTCAGCCTCGCTGTGGGCGAGGCTCGCCTCCGAGGGGGGCGTGAGGCCGAGCGCGCGCACGGCGAGGCTGGCCGCACCGTTCATGAACGCGATGAGCGGGTAGAAGACGAGCCGGAACAGGCGCAGGGGCCACGCGATCGCGAGCGCCGTCTTCTCGGCGTGCGCGATCGCGAGCGTCTTGGGCACGAGCTCGCCCAAGACGACGTGGAGGAAGGTGATGAGCAGGAAGGACGCGGCGATGGCCAGCGTGTGCGCGGCCGCGGCGCGGGCAGGTCCCAGCCACCCGAAGGCGGGCTCGAACAGATGCGCGAACGCGGGCTCGCCGATCCCGCCCAGGGCGAGCGAGGCGATCGTGATGCCCAGCTGGCAGGCCGAGATCGAATCGTCGAGCCGGCGGAGCACGTCCTGCGCCGCGGCCGCCCGCCGGACACCGCCGGCGACCAGCTCTTCGATGCGGGTCGCGCGCACCCGGACGATCGCGAACTCGGCGGCGACGAAGAATGCGTTGATCCCCACGACGACGAGCGCCGCGGCGACGAGGGCGAGGTTCATCCGCGGGGCAGTATAGGGGACCCGTCTCCGTCCGAAAGCTCCCGGCGGTCAAGGAACCACTGGAGGCGCGCGATCACCTCGTCGGTCGTCCGCAGGTGCGTGGGGTCGAAGGCGACCGCCCGGTCGCGATGCTCGGACAGCCAGCGCGCGATCAGCTCGACGTCCACCGGCCGCGCCTGCAAGGAGCGGGGCCCCGAGCGCGGCGAGAAGAACTCGGACTCCAGGATCCTCGCGATCCGCTTCAGGCCGCCGCCCCGCGGTCCGAGAGGGACCGCGTCCAACAGGTTGCCTTCGCGGATCAGCCAGGCGCGCAGCACCCACGGCGTCTCGGCCGGCTCGAGGATCAGGATCGAGGTCAGCCGTTGCGCGCGGGACGTCGAAGCGCGCACGCGCCGCTGGACGTTGTCGCGGGGAGACTCGCGCGCGATCTGCGCCGCCTCGCGCAGCAGCGCCTCGAGCTCCGACCCCGCGGGCTGGATCTCGAGACGGTGCACCGCGTCGACGATCGCGCGCGCGCGCGACGTCCGGCTCGCGTCGTCGCGGAACCACGTCGCGAGCCTTCGCTTCAAGTTCCTCGACTTGCCCACGTAGATCAGGCGGCCGTCGGCGTCGAAGAACCGGTAGGTCCCCGCGTGAGGCGGCGCGCCCCGCAGGTCGTCCGGCGTGAAGGCGTAGCGCGACCAGGGGACCGCGTGGACGTCGCCGCGGCACGCCTTCTGGAGATCCGCCCAGCTCTCGCCGGGACGCCTGAGCGCGTCGAAGCACGCGGCGACGAGCTCGATGCGCGCCGACGCGTCGTCGTCCACGCGCACGGACAGCTTGAGGCGCGCGGCGAGGTCCGCCGCCGTGTGGCCGCCCGCGATCCCGGTCCGGCGCCTGCCGAGCAGCGGCAGCGGGAGCGGATCGTCGAGCGGCTCGTCGAGCCACTCCTCGAGCGCCGCGAGGCCCCCGGGAGGGGCGTGCACGATCGGACGCGCGCCGCGCAGGAGCCGGCGGATCTCGTCGCGCAGCGCGTGCGGGGGCGACCACCGTGCGAGCTCGCCCCCCGTGGCGGCGACGATCGCGTCGCCGCGCCGCCTCGCCACGGCGACCGCGGTCAGGACGAGCCGCGCGCGCGGGGCTTCGCGTGCCGCCTCGACGAGGAGGAACACGACGTCGGGCTCCGCCGCTGCCGCCGAGGCCTCGGACGGGGGCGCGGTCGCGGTGGCGACGGCGGGGCGCCAGCCTCCCGGCGCGTAGACGAGCCGCGGGTCGCCCGCAAAGGCCGTATCGAGCACGCGCGTCGCCTGGGCTTCGTCCGACGTGCGCACGGCCAGCACTTCCTTCGCGAGGTTCACGGAGGAGACCGGAGCGTCGGCGTCGCGCAGGTAGCGAACCGCACGCTCCGCGACCAGCGAGGGCGGCTGCGGACTCACTGCGGAGGTATGTACCACCCGGGAGCGCGTGCTACAAGGGGGTGATGACCGATCGATCACGTGCGGAGCGCAAGAGCCGCGCGGCGCGACACAGCGTGATCGCGGGAGCGTTCCTCACCGTGCTGAAGCTCGGCGCGGCGTGGGCCTCGGGCTCGCTCGGTCTGCTCGCAGAGGCGGTGCACTCGGCGCTGGATTTCGGCGCGGCGGCCGTGACGTGGCTGGCGGTCCGGACGTCGGGGAAGCCGCCCGACGCCGAGCACCACTACGGGCACGGAAAGATCGAGAACCTCGCGGCGCTCCTCGAGACCGCCCTGCTCGTGGTGACGTCGATCTGGATCGTGCGCGAAGCGCTCGACCGCCTCGCCGGCCACGGACACGAGGTACGCTCGGTCGGGGCCGCCGCCTTCGTGATGGCCGTGTCGATCGTCGTGGACATCTTTCGCGCGCGCGACCTCGGCCGGGCCGCCGCCGAGACGGGGAGCCAGGCCCTCGAGGCCGACGCCCTCCACTTCCGCTCCGACATCGCGTCGTCGTGCGTGGTGCTGCTCGGCCTCGCCTGCGCCTGGGCCGCGGGGCGCGGGGCCCCGCCGCTGCTCGCGGCGGCGGACCCGGCCGCTGCGATCGCGGTCGCGGCGCTCGTGCTCGTGCTCTCCTGGAGGCTGGGGCGGCGCGCGGTCGACGTTCTCCTGGACCGCGCCCCCACGGGTGTTGCCCGCGCGATCGAGACCTCGGTCTCGACGCTCCCCGAGGTCGTGGGCTCCCCGCGCGTGCGCGTCCGCCAAGCCGGCGACACGCTCTTCGCGGACGTCGAGCTCACCGTGAATCCCGGCGTGCCGGTGGCGCGCGCGGACCGCATCGCCGCCGACGCGCGCGAGCTCGTCCGGTCCGTCGCCGGGCCGCGCTCCAGCGTGGTCGTCCAGCTCGTCCCGGCCCGCGACCGCGAGGCGTCCGTGTGGCAGCGGGTCGGGGCGGCGATCGACGCGGAGGGCGTGCGGGCGCACGACGTCACGGTGCGCGTCGACGGGGAGACCTCGCACGCCGACCTCCATCTGGAGCTGCCGCGGGGCCTGACCTTGAGCGAGGGGCATGGGGTCGCCGACCGCGTCGAGGCGCGCATCCTCGAGGAGGTCCCCGAGGTCTCGCGCATCGACATCCACCTCGAGGAGGCCGACGCGGAGCCCGCGCGGGCCGAGGGGCTTCCGGAAGACGTGCGCGAGCGCATCGAGCGCGGGGTCGAGGAGATCGCAGCCGCCGTCGTCGGCCGGGGGCGGATCCACGACGTGCTCTTGCGCCGCACTCCGTCCGGGCTGTACCTGTCCTGCCACTGCTTCTTCCCGGCGAGCACGCCGCTCTCGGACGCGCACGAGGCCACCGACCGTCTCGAGCGTGCCCTGCGGGAGGCGATCCCGGAGCTCCACCGGGTCGCCGTGCACGCCGAGCCCGAAGACCCCGGCGCGTGACCGAGGTCCTCGTCGTCGGCGCCGGCGCCGCGGGCCTGATGGCGGCGATCCAGGCGGCGCGGCAGGCCCGCGCCAGCGGCCTACCGGCCTCGGTGACCCTCGTCGATTCCGCGCGGAGCCTCGGGGCCAAGATCCTCGTCGCGGGAGGCGGGCGGTGCAACGTCACCCATCACGCCGTCGACGAGACCGCGTTTTCCGGCTCGACCCCGGCGGCGATCCGCAAGGTCCTGCGCCGTTTCCCGGTCGCGGCGACCGTCGCATTCTTCGCGGAGCTTGCGGTCGAGCTCAAGCGGGAGGGGACCGGGAAGCTCTTCCCGACGACCGACCGCGCGCGCACGGTCCTCGACGCGCTCTTGGGTGCGGCCGCGGACGCCGGTGTGAGAGTCGTCCACCCGTGGCGCGTCGAGGCAGTGCGGCCCCTCGCCGAGGGGTTCGAGGTCGCTGGGCCGGAGGGCACGCTCCAGGCGCGGCGTCTCGTGCTGGCGACCGGGGGGATGAGCCTGCCGAAGTCGGGGTCCGACGGGCACGGGTTTGCGCTCGCCCGGGCCCTGGGCCACACGACGACGCAGCACTTCTTCCCGGCGCTCGTGCCGCTCTCGCTTCAACGCGGCTGCTTTCCGACACGCCTTTCGGGGGTCTCCTGCGAGGCGCGCGTCGAGGTGCGCTCCTCGACCGGACGGCTCGGGCTCGCGATGAGGGGGCCGCTTCTCTGCACGCATACCGGCCTGTCCGGCCCGGTCGTGCTCGACGTCAGCCGGCACCTCGCGGCGGCGAGGCACGAAGACCCCGGCGCGCACCTCGTGGTGGCGTGGGTTCCGCGGGTCGATCCGCCGCAAGGGAAGAGTCTCGGCGCGTGGCTGCGCGGCCTGCTCCCGGACCGGCTCGCCGACGCACTGCTCGCCGAGGCCCGGGTCGACCCGAGCTCGCGGTGGGAACGGATTCCCCGCGACCTCCGCCGCGCCGTCGAGTCCACGCTGACCGGCTGGCGCGCCCCGGTGACGGGCGATCTCGGCTTCGCCAAAGCCGAGGTGACGGCCGGCGGGGTGCCGCTCTCGGAGGTGCGGCTCGACACGCTCGAGTCGCGCGTGACGCCGGGGCTTCACCTGTGCGGCGAGATCCTCGACGTGGACGGGCGCATCGGGGGCTTCAACTTCCAGTGGGCGTGGGCGAGCGGCTACGTCGCCGGCTATTCCTCGCGCTCGGGCGGGAGCACGCCCGAGGCTTCGAGGTAGCCGAGCCCGTTCTTGCGCGCGTAGACGGCGCACTCCTTGATCTTCCGCAGCAGGCCCGTCGCCATCGGCCCCTCGCCCGCACGCGCGGCGGCGCCGATGATCCGCGCGCCGTGGGCGCTGAGGAAGTCGACGAGCTGGCCGACTTCGGAGGGCGAGACGAAGGCGCCCACGTCTCTTTCCCGGCTCACCTCGAGCTTGAGCGCGTCCTTGAGGGACGGGAACGCCTCGCACGCCTCGGCGAACAGGCGCCAGGCCGGGCTCAGGCACTCGGGCGCCATCACGCCGGCCGCACGGCAAATCGTCTCCAGGCCGTCGACGTCGCGGGCGAGCCAGAACGGGTAGGCCTGGCCGTGCATCGCCACGGCACGCCAGGGAAGCTCCTCGCCGAGCGACTCCGCTTGCGGCCCCCCGGCGCGCGCCTGGCGCGCGAGATCGTGGATCGCCTTCAAGCTCCCCAGCAGGTCGTTCCGGCGGCCCAGATCCGAGGAGAGGTCCGGAAGGTCGGCCGGCTCGACGAGCTTCGCGAGCTCCGGATCGAGGCGGGCGAGCTGCTCGCGGGCGGTCTTCTCCGCGGCGGCCTCGTCGGGAGCCGCCGCGTACTGGGCGACCGCCTCCGCGACACGCTCGGCCGACCCTTCGGTGACGAAGAACGGGCGCCCGTCGAGATGCAGGTCCGGATCGAACACCTTGGCCGCGCGCTTCACCGCCTCGTCGGGACGATGGTCGAGCTTCTCGAGGTTGGTGCGGAGGCGCTGCCACACGCTCGAGCTGGGGTCGGCCTTCGGAGCTTCGATCTCCGCGGCCAGCCCCTCGAGGGCGACCGCGAAACGGCGCGCCACCCATCCGCTCCGGCGCACGGTGGCCGCCTTCTGGAGGAACGCTTCCGGATTGACCTTGCGCCCCGCCGTCAGCGGCGCGACCAGCTCGTCGAAGAAAGCGACGTCGACCGGATGGAACGAGACGAACCCCTTCATCGCGCGCGAGTCTAATCTATGATCGGCGCCCTCCGGAGGGATCCCATGCGACGCACCGTCGTGCCGATCGCGCTCGTCGTCTCGCGCGCCTTGCGTCGTC
>Ga0137436_1000004_pt1 | contig 72263 bp, 56 predicted proteins | sample EasRivERMGT119_2_FD_102328 | JGI IMG/M metagenome (GOLD analysis project Ga0137436, IMG submission 102328) | Soil microbial communities from meander-bound floodplain in the East River, Colorado, USA - East River MetaG ERMGT119_2 | ecosystem: Environmental > Terrestrial > Soil > Floodplain ...
CGGCAGGCGCCTGCTGGGCAACCGCCGTAGCCGGCGCGGCGGAAGGCGCGGGCGCTTCCCCCACGACCGTCGTGTCCGTCGCGAACTCCGTCATGGGTTCTTCGACCACCCTCTCCGCGTAGACGACCGTGCCCTTCTTCAGATCACGGACGGTAGCCGGATTGCCGTTGACGGTGAACCGGGTGTCATCCTTCACGGTGAATTGCTTGTTCTCACCGTTGGGCAGGGTCAGGATCACGTTATTGCCCATCACGTGCCAGACCGTTCCACTTTTGATCGTGGTGGTTCGGACCGTGATGGGAGTCGTGGTCGTCTTGACGGTCGCGGTGAGCTTGGTGCCCGGCACCAGCTCGTGGACCGTCAGCTCCTTGCCGTCGACGATGAACCTCCGCGACTCCGGAACGTTGTAGGTCCGCAGCTTCCCGTTGGGCATCTTGACGACGAGGCTGTTCCCCTCGACGTATTCCACTACGCCGCTGATCAGGGACGTGGTGACGGTGGTTTCGCCTTTTTGCACTTCGGTCGTGGTCTGGCTCGTCTGGGCCGCGACCAGAGTTGCGAGCGACAGAAGAACCGTGAACGCCAAGAATCGTCCCGCAAGCGCATTGCTTCTCATGGCCGCCTCCTCTTAAGCACAGACCCTCGTGTCCCGCACTCTCCCAGATCTCGCCCGGGATAGCAATCTACAAGCCCGTCGCATATGCGAGCTTCGCGTGCCGTTCGGTTAGATGACTATGAGCTGAGCGTCTCGCGTCGAAGGCCGCATCCTTTCGCCCCTTGCCAGTGTTTCCCGCGTCGGCGTATCCTCCCGACCATCAGCGCGGGGGGGGGTGGCCAAGTTGCCTGGAGGGGCGGCATGGCCGGACAGATTCATCGACGTTCTGTCCAAGGCGCGACGCGCGCAGTTCTCCGTCGACCGCCCGATCGCCATCCCTTCCTAGCCCATCGAGAAGCATCGTAACGAATCTCCAGGGGAGGTCTGCCATGAGTACCAAGTGGTCTGTCCTGTTGGGGGTCGTGCTCGCGGGTTTCGTCGCTGCGACCCGAGCGGGCGCGGGAGACGTGTTGAAGGCGACGTTCGACACCGGCACGACGGGGCGCGGGATCGGCGCGAACCCGCCGGCGACATCCGGTCCACCGTCGCCGCTCGACGGTATCGAGATCGGTTCCGGGGCATTCGCCCCGCCCGACAGCGCCTCGTTCGGGACCTCGGCGTACTGGATCGATCCCGCCGCGGGCCTGAACGGATCCGCCAAGGGGCTGCACCTGCGGCGGTACGGAGGCATGGCGTCGAGCGCGTACGTCACGCTGAGCGCCACAGGGTCACAGAGCCCGTCGACGGCGACCACCCCGTACTGGGTGGACTACCGCTTGAAGATCGACCCCGCCGGCTCGTCGGTCTCCAGCGGGCAGGTGTACGTCTACTCGAATCAGGCCAGCCAGATGCTGTGGGAGTCGACGATCGGGGAGTACGAGCGCACCCCGACGACCCCCGGAAAGTTCATCTACCAGATCGTTCAACAGGGGGGGAACTACCCCCTCGCGCTGTTGGGCGACGTGACGGCCGCGACCGAGTGGCGCGTCGTGATGAAGATCGATCCGATTGCCGACACTCAGACGCACTGGGTCTTCCGGGACGGCATCCAATTGAAAGACCCGATCCTGGGTAAGGCCTATCCGTTGTACGCGGCGCAAACCCAAGACGTCGCCAACCTTCAGTTCAACGGGACCTTCGAGGGCGCGGGAAGCTCGGACCGCGACGTCAAGTTCGACGAGGTCCGCATCTCGACGAACGGTCCGGCGTTCCTGAAAGCGGTGCCGTCGGCCGCGGGCCAGATCAGCCTCACGTGGACCGACAACTCTTCGAGCGAGACGGGCTACCGGCTGCAACGCTCGAGCGACGGCCAGAGCTGGAGCCAGCTCGGCTCCGATCTCGCCGCCAACGCGACGAGCGCCAACGACGCGACGGCCACGCAGAAGCAGCGGTACTACTACCGGGTCGGCGCGCTCGGCTCGGGGGGCGACGTCGTGTGGTCCAACACGGCGTATGCGTTCGCCGTGTACACGGGCGGACCGCTCTCGGACTGGGTCAACGTGACCGACGCGTCCAAGATCGATTTTTCCGGGTGCCCGTTCCCGGCCGCGCCCAACGACGGGCACGACGACACCTGCGGCCTCCAGAAGGCGCTGAACCTCCTGAACAATGCGAGCCATCCCGACGATCCTCGCGTTCTGTATTTCCCGAACGGCACCTACACGATCAGCCAGACGCTCTATCTGGAAGGGGGATGGGGTCCCCAGCTGATCGGCCAGAGTGCCGGGGGCGTCGTGATTCAGTGGGATACGGTCGCAGGCGGAATCGGCGCGAAAGACGCCTGCACGGGCGTCGTGACGCCGAAGGTGATGCTCACGGCGGACGCGCCGTACCACCTGGTCGTGAGCAATCTCGTTTTCGACGGCGCGCGCGCGTATCCGACCGAGACGTACGTCGTCGGGTTCGACTTGTCGGATTGCCCTTCGAATCCGTCGAACCCGTCGTACAGCGAATGCAACGGTCTCGGGAATCCCTGGTACCAGCTCTCTCCGACCAAGGGTGTGGTGGATTCTGGGGCGGGGATCTTCGACTCCACCTTCAGGAATGCGTGGATCGGCTTGCGGATCAGCCATTTCAACTTCCAGGACAGCGAGCTGTCGGTGCGGCGGTCGCAGTTCCTGAACAACGAGTTCGGAACGAGTGTGGAAGACTTCAACGCGCTCCAGCTGCACTTCTGGGACTGCAAGTGGGACAACAACCGCGCGCGCGCGATCACGAACTACATCAGGAACTTCGGCGGGACGTACGACGGCGCACAAGCGGACTGGGCGGGCGACTTCACGGTCGAGCGCGGCCGTTTCACGAGCAACGGGCAGGACGTCTACTACAGCCCGGGCGGACAGTTCCGGGTGCGCGACTCGTGGTCGCGCGGATCGGGGATGTTCATCTTCGGATTCGGGCAGGTCGGGAGCTGGGTGAACTTCACGACCAGCAACAACTACGTGGACGACATTTCGCCCAGCAAGATCCTGGACGACTACGACTCGATGCCGACCCCCCCGCCGTGCCGGAGCTTCGTCGGCGTCGCTCTCGAGCGCGGCCGGGCGATCGCGATCCAAAACGCCGGCGGCTTCGTGATGTTCGACAACAAGTTCGACACCCCAAACACCTCGGACCCGCTCTACGATCCGACGAAGGAGCCGATCTACGGCGGCACCTTCTCCACGACCGCGATTCTCGGGCTCTCGAACCGGTACGCCGCGGCCGTGCCCTACGAGCAGACCGGCGTCAATCTCAAGCTGACCAGCATCAACGATCTGACGAGCCAGACGGATCTCAATCTCACGATCCCGGCTCTTCCGGTTCCGGTCGACATCCTCGCAGGTCACGCCGTGTTCACCGTGACGGACGCGGACAACGCCCAGGACGTCATCAACGCGGCCGTGACCGCGGCGCAGTCGGGCCCGACCGCCGTTCACTTCCCAACCAACCAGTACTTGCTGACCTCCGGCCTGACCATCCCCGCCGTCCCGAACGACCTCGTGATCACAGGGAGCGGGACCTCGACGAAGTTTCTCTGGTACGGCGCGGGGGCCGGGCCGATGCTGCGGCTGGGTGGCTACCAGGCCAAGACGACCGTCCGCGACCTGTCTTTCTATGCGACCAACGGGTCGTCTCGAGCGGACGGGATCGTCATCGATGACGTGAACTCCGCCGCGACGCGGATCTTCATGAACCGGGTCGGCACCTACCAGCCGCGCGCCCTGACGCCGGGGAACCCCGCAACCGGCGGGATCGACGTCGATCGCGTCGATCTGCCGAAGATGGACATCTTCGACTTCAACGCGTTCGGATACCGGGCGTCCTTCCCGTTCCTCGACTATGACGACTTCCTCATGCGCGTCACCGCCGGGCCCCAGACGCAGACGCTGAAGTCCATCTGGAGCTCGTCCGCGGGCGGAGCGACGCGGAACTTCATCGGCGTCAACGGTCCGCAGGGCCTCAAGTGGTTGATCGCGGGGTCGTACATGGAGCACTCCAAGTTCTACCTCGACGTCTCGGGGGCCGGAGCCGCCGGGAGCGTCTCGGTGGTCGGCGGGAGAATGGTGATCGAACGGACGCTGGATCGCGCGGCCGTACGGGTCAACGGGTTCCCGGGGAACGTCAGCGTCACCTCGTCGGAGATCTTCGATTACGATCCGAACTCCGTCGGCGTGGGGTCGACGCTGCCCCCCACGGGCGCCGTCATCTACCAATCGGGCGCGGGCCCGGTCGACATCGAGTCCATGGGGAACGCGTTCCTCGCCACCCCGGGCCACGAAGAGACGGCGGCCGCGACGTTCACACGAGCGAGCGACAAGGTTCACGTGTGCGACCCGGCCTACACCTACAGCGTCCCGCCCGAGACGATCACCCTCCCCCAATGCTTGAGCTACTCCGAGATCCCCCCCGGGTCCGGCCTCTACTATCTCGGCAGCCCCGGGACGGGCGAGAACAGCGCGGACATGCCCGACGTGGGCGTGTTCACGAATCCGAACTCCATCGACGTACAGCGCCTCTATGCGGGTCTCGACCTCTACCGCAACAACCCGATCCCCGGGTACTACGACGAACCGGGGGCGAAGGAGACCTATCAGATCAACCTCGACAACGTGAAGGTCTGGGATCCGATCACCGGCGTGCGCGTCAACGGCGGGATTCCCGCCGATCCGACCGGGCTTGCGGCGACCGTCATCTCGGCCACTCAGGTGAGTCTCACGTGGACGGACAACGCCTCGAACGAGGACGGGTTCAAGGTGCGCCGTGCGACGTCGTCGGGTGGTCCGTACTCGGACTTGACGCCGAACCCGGGCCCCGGAGTGACGTCGTTCTCCGACACGACGGCGTCCGAGGGTATGCAGTACTGGTATCGGGTCGTCGCCTATCGCACGACGACCGGCGAATCTGGTGCCGCCGTCACCGGCCCGATTTTGACGCCCCCCAGAGCGCCGACGGGTCTCGCCGCGGCTCCCAATGGATCGAACGCCGTCGCTCTCACGTGGACCGACAACTCGACGGTCGAGACGGGATTCCCCGTGGGCCGGGACACCGTGCAGGCGGGTAGCTACCCGATCGTCGGCACGGCGCCCGCGAAGACCGGCACGGGATCGACGGCCTTCAACGACACGAACAGCGTCCTCGACGGAACGACGTACTGGTACCGTGTCGCGGCCGCGAAGACCGGCTTCCCGACCTCCGCCTACGCCGGACCCACGAGCACCACGACGCCGATCAAAGCGCCGACGAATCTGAACGGCCAGGCGCTCTCCGGTCCGATCAATCGCATCACGTTCACCGACAACTCCGCGAGCGAGAGCGGGTTCGACGTGCAGCGGGCGGTCAAGACCGGCGCGAACTGCGGCACGTACACGATCATCGCGACGGCCCCCGCGTCCGCGGGGACCGGTCTGACCGTGACGTACGACAACTCGGGCGGCGGAAGCAATCCGCCCACGCCCGGAACGACCTACTGCTACCAGGTTCGATCGAAGAACGCCGTGAGCCAATCGGCTTGGGTCGGTCCCGTATCGATCAAGACGAAGAACAACTAGCATCGTCACCAGCTGAAACGCGCCGCCGGGTCTCACGACCCGGCGGCAACTAGCCGCGGGGCGCTCGCTAGGGGCAAGCCGGCGCGTTCAGGCGCCTGACCCCGTTCGAGCTTGTCCCCTTCGTGCCTTCTTCCCTCAGCCGGTTCTCCGCCGTCACGAGATAGGCGAGACCCGTTCCCGGCCCCGGGATCGCGAGGTCGTCGAACGCCGGCGGTGCGACGCCCGCGGCGAGACACCCGCCGAAAGTCCCGGGAAGACTCGTGAGAACGGCGCGATAGACGTTGTACGTGCCGACCGAGCGCTCTCCGTCCCACACGAGGTGAGACTTGGTCGTGAAACCCAAGTGCTTGACCTCTCCCGGCGGCGCGTAGCGGGATACGAACCCGCCTTCGAGCCGAAACGACGCGCTCGATCGGACGCCGCTCACGTCGCCGAGCGCGTCGAGCGAGATGCGGTAGCTCGCCGAGCTCATGCGCGTCCCCTGCAGAGGGTGCCCGCCGGCAGCCACCGTACGGGTCACGGCGGTCGCAAGCCTACAGAGACTTCACGCCTCGGGCTCGAGCATGAGGGCTCGAAGAGCTTCTTCGTAGGTCGCGACGACCGGGAAGATCGTATTGACCTTCAGGCGCTCGAGGTTCTCCTTGCTGAGCCCGGTAGCCACGACTCCGAAGATGATGCCGTGGCTGTGCATCGAGCGCGCGATCTTGACGAGCATCCCGATTCCGATCGAGGCGAGGAGGCCGACGGCGGAAATGTCGACGATCGCCGGCTTGCGACGGGTCACGGTCTGCTTCGTGAGCTCGAGCTCCACGTCCTCGACGCCCGCCGTGTCGAGCCTCCCTCGCAATTGGATGTGTGTGAGCGTGTCGCTCGCTTCGACGACCACGATCTCAGCCATGCCGTTCTCCTCACGCCGTCCTGCGCGACGCGACGATCATGGCACACTTGCGACCGATGAGCCGATCCAGCGAATCCCATGGCGAGCCTGCGTTGTGGGCCGCGACGACGCTTCTGTTGACCTTCAAGTGGGAATTCGCGCGCGCCGCGGTCGGCATGCCGTGGACGGCGGCCGGATCGATGACGACGCTGGGGCTGGCGCTCGTCGGCTCGTCCGCGTGCGCGCTGCTACCGCGGCCGCTCCGCGACGTGGCCCGCTTCCTCGTGCTGGCCTGCACCTCGATCGTCCTGCAGATCGACCTGTGCTACTTCAGACGCTTCGGCGAGCTGACGTCGATCACGCACCTGGCGTTCGCCTCGCAGCTCCGGTACCTCGGAGCCAGCGTTCCGGAGCTCCTGCGGCCGTGGGACGCGCTCCTCTGGCTGGACGTGCTGGGGGCCGCGGTCGGAACGGCGATCGGGTTCTCGAGACGCGCTCAGGCCGGGAGCACGCGACATCCGATCCCTCTGGTCGGCGGCGCGGCGGGCATCGCCCTGCTCGCGCTCTCCGCCGCGAGCTCCTTCGGTGGAGGGGTCGCGGGGTATCACCTCGCCGACGCGGTGCGGACGCTAGCGGACCCCTGGCAGCGACACGAACGCCGCGAGATCGCGCTGGCCTCGGCCCGCGCTTGGCTCGCCGAACATCGCGCGCGTGCCGGCTCCGCCGGCGGACCTCTGGCCGGGAGCGCCGCCGGACGGAGCGTGATCGTGCTTCAGGTCGAGTCCCTCCAGGCGTTCGCGCTCGGGCTTTGGGCCCGCGGGGGCGCGGTCGCGCCCGCGCTCGATGGGCTGGCGAGCGAGAGCCTCTCGTTCGAGCGGTTCTTCGAGCAGACCGGGCAAGGGACGACCGCCGACGCGGACCTCCTGGCGCAGTGCTCGCTCTACCCGTCTCCGGAGGGAGCGGCGTACTTCCGCTACGACGAGAACAGCTTCGCGTGCCTTCCCACGCTCCTGACGCGCGCCGGATACGCGACGATGGCGATCCAGGGGATCGATCCTGGATTCTGGAACTTGAACGTCGTCTATCCGAGGATCGGGATCGAGCGGTACGTGAGCCGGACGGCCTTCACGCCGGATCACGGCTCCATGGCCGGCCTCGGGCTTCGAGACGACGTGGTCCTCGATCGCGCGGCCGCGGAGCTGGAGCGCGCCGGGACTCCGGTGTACGCCTTCATCGTCACGCTCACGAGCCACGACCCGTTCGACGTTTCATGGATCCCGGATCGACTCGACGTCGGCGATCTCGAGGGGACGCGGGCGGGGCGGTACCTGCAGGCGATCCACTGGACGGACGCCGCGATCGGCAGGTTCGTCGAGCGCCTGCGGGAGAGCGGCGTGCTCGATCGTTCGGTGCTCGTCGTGTACGGGGACCACACCGGCATCTTCCGCGACGACGACGGTGCCGAGCGCCTCGTGGCCCCGGCCGATCGAGACGAGCCGGGGTGGTGGAGCTTCGAGCATCGTGTCCCGCTGCTCGTGCGCCTGCCGGAAGGGCGCGCCGCCGGCGCCCGGCACATTCCGGCGGGGCAGGTCGACATCGCCCCCACTCTCGCCGGATTGCTCGCGATCGACCTCGGATCCGCTCCGATGCTGGGGAGCGACCTGCTGTCCCCCGCCCCACCGGGGACGGTCTTCTTCCACGGCCAGTCCGCGCTCTCCGAAACGCTCCTCTTCGTCTCCGGCGGGCGGGCGAGAGGCACGCCCGGGTGCTACGACGTCGGTTCGAGGGTGCGTCGCCCGCCTGAGACCTGCCGGGACCTCGCGAGAGAATCCTCGCGCGCGCTCGGGGTCTCGAGGGACATCCTCAAGCTCGATCTCGTTCCGAGCCTCTCGGATGTCGAAGATCGCTGACGCCAGCTCCCGGCATTCATCGCGGGCCAGGCACGCGGCTGCCGTCATCGGAGCGCCCGTACGGGTTCACGTACTCCTGCTCGACGACGGGGGCGTGCTTGCCGTCACCGGGCTCGCGAACGGCGGGGAGGATGGAGCGAGGCACGATTTCGCGGATCTTGCCCGTCGTGCGGCTGCCGTAGTTCGCGCCGTAGAGCGCGACCACGAGGTCCAGCTCCGGGATGCCGACGATATTGTTGCCGCCGTTGCCGAGCGCTAGGAAGGCGCGCACGGTTCGATTCTTGTAGGGCAGGTCCTCGGCCCACCAGAGATAGCCGTAGGTGATGCGCCGCAAGTGATACTGCGACGCGATGGACTGACGCGCGAACTCGCGGCTGAGGATTTGCCGTCCGTTCCAGGCGCCTTGGTTCAGCATGAGCTGCCCGAACTTGAGGAAGTCGCGCGGCAGCAGCATCAGGCCTCCGCCGCCGTACGCGTTGCCTGCCCCATCCAGCGCCCACGCGTAGTTCCCGAGCCGCATCGGACGGGCGACGAGTCGGTCGAAGGGATCGAGGGGGAAGCTCTTCGTCGAACGACCGACCATGCCGAGCGCGAGGTTGGGCTGCATGCTGCAGTAGACCGACTTCTCGCCGGGCGGCGTCGCCAGGGGGAGCTCCAGCGTGAAGGCGTAGAAATCGGGGTGCTCCTCCTGTGAGTCCCAGATCCTGTCCTCGTTTCCGGGTGCCTGCTCGTTGGTGTCGTCGCAGAAGTATCCCGACGACATGGTGAGGAGGTGCTCGAGGGTCATGCCGCGTTTCGACGCCTCGAGGTCTTGGGGGAACGCGCCGCCGTTCATGACTTGATACACCGGCGAGGACGGGCGCAGGGGCGCCCCGTCCTGCATGACGGCTCCGACCAGGACGCTCGTGACGCTCTTCCCGGCCGAGCGGATGTTGTGCAGCCGGTCGCGATGCTCGCCGTGGAAGTACTCCTCCAGCACGAGCTTCCCGTGGCGGGCGATCAGCACGGCACCGTATTGCGGCGCGTCGGCGGAGTCCATGGGCATCTCGAGGAGCTGCTGGATCAATCTCTCGAGCGCGGGCTGGTCGATGTCCGTCGCGGCGAGCGTGGACGTTTGCCAACCGTCGTCGAGCGCGGGCGGCGGGCGGTAGCCGTACTTCCCGGGCTGCTTGTCGCGCGGGTAGAACGAGCTGTCGTCGCCCTCGCGGCTGAAGTCGAACGTGCCCCGGCCGCCGAGGGAGAGCGTGATCTGCCCGCGCTCGGGATCGAACGAGCCCTCCCCGATCGCGGCGTCCTTGCCGCCGTCCTGGCCCATCAACTTGAGAGCGCCCGCGTCGCGCTCGAGCTTCGAGACCCGCCACAGCGATCCGAGATCGCGCTCGGGATTGCGCAGGACGGCGGTCCACGAGTCGGGGCCGTCGGCCCGAAGCAGCAAGAAGAACGTCAGCTCGTCAGGCGCGGTCGTCACCGTGCCACTCCAGCGGCCCGCCCGCTCCGGCAGGAGCGTGACCGGCGACGCGGCCCCGCCACGAAACCAGTGTCCGACGATGCTTCCGCTCTGCTTCTCCAGCCTGCCTCGGAACGAGCCTTGGCCGCCGGGCAGCGAGAGCGTGAGCTTGCCGTCGGCGAGCACGATCGGCAGGTTCGACCCCAGGACGTCGGCCCGGTAGCCCTCCGTCGAGCGCATCACGAGGAGTCGAACGTTTTCCAAGCCACCCGAGCGTCGCTGCGCCTTCCAGAGGCCGCCGAAGTCCGCCGGTTCGGACGACAGAGCGTTCGTCGCGAGGGCACAAAGCACGAGCAGCCGAAGCGTCCGCACGGACACAAGGATGCCCTTCAGTGCGCGACGGGTCTTGTAGGAACTTTGCGGGACCTGCGAAAAGCGGCCGGCGCGAGCGCCTTGTAGCGGCGGAAGACGTTGGTGAAGTGACTCTGGTCGACAAATCCGCAGGAGAGAGCGATCTCGACGAGCGGCAGGTCGGTCTCGAGCAGCAGTGCTTCGGCCCGTGCGACACGCGAGCGCCGCAGATGCTCGCCGGGGCTCCGCATGAAGAAGCGCGAGAAGCTTCGCGCCAGATGCGCGGGATGCACCCCCACGTATTGCGCGACCGCCCGAATGGAGAGCGACTCGGCGCACCGGTCGGTCAACAGCTCTTGAGCTTGCGTCAGCCATCGCGGAACCGAGCCGTGGCGGCGGCCGGCCTTCGGGCGGGCAACGGCGTCGACCAGCTCCAGACACAAGCTCTCGGCCATGAAGGGTGAGCCGGCGTCCCACACGGCGGACTCTCGTGCGATCGCACGGACGAGTCCGACGGCTTCGTGACTCACGACCGCGGTCGGCACCTCGGGGAGCGTCGTCGAATCCGAGATGGGGAGAGGGATGGAAATCGAGAGGCATCGGCCGTCCGACGTGCTCTGGAAGCGGTCGCGATGCATCGTCCCCGGGGGGTTGTAGATCACGCTGCCCGGTCCGAAGCCACCGCTCACGGCGTACCGCGCGTTCGAGATCTGGAAGCCGGAGAGGATGAAGGTGACGGAACCCTCGGGGTGCGTGTGGAGCGGGATCTCCTCGGGAGGGACCACCGCGCGTGCCGCGCTGATCACGAACCCCTCCGTCTCGTGCCGCGCGTCGAGCTCGCCGTAGATCTCTCCGAAGGAGAGGGTTGACGTCTCAGCGGCGCCCGCACGCATGGCGACGGGTAGTACGCTCCGAGCGGGTGGATGGACGACCGCTACTTTCGTGGTCTCGGCACGTGCTGATCGATCAGGATCGGGTTCCCGTCGGGGTCGGTCAGCACCATGCTCGCGGGGCCCGTGGAGGATTCGTCGGCGGCCGCGGTCGGCACGAGGCCTCGATCCTTGAGCGTCCGCTGGATGTCGCGCACATCGTCAAACGCCGGCAGGGTGCTTCCGGTCCGGTCCCAGCCGGGGTTGAACGTCAGCATGTTCCTCGTGTACTGGTGGCCTTGAAAGAGCCCGATCGTGCTGGTCGCATTCTGAAGGATCAACCAGTTCTGCGACTGGTCGCCGGCGATCTGCTTGAAGCCGAGCTTCTCGTAGAACGCCCGGGACGCGGTGATGTCCTTCACGGCGAGACTGACTGAGAAGTTTCCGAGTTCCATGGGATGATCTCCTGAAGCTCCACCGAGCAAACACAGGAAAACTACTAAGTTGAGACGCGTCATGGGTTTCTCCGATTCGGAGTAAGTAGCGTCATCTTACGGATCGCCGGCGCGGAGGGCTTGCCAAATCTTGCGAACTCGGGTGAAACCTCGCGCGGCGACGCCGATCGCCTACGCCGAGCGCGTGAACCTCGCGATCGATCACGTGGTGGAGCATCTGGGTGGGCCGTTGCGGCTCGCGGACGTCGCGCGGGCGGCGCGACTGTCGCCGTTCCACTTCCACCGGGTGTTCCAGGCTTCGGTCGGGGAGACGCTCGCCGAGTTCGTAAAGCGGCTGAGGCTCGAACGGGCGCTCGTCCTGATGGCCCACGCGCCGCGGTCCTCGCTCACGACGATCGCCTTGTCCTGCGGGTTCGCAGCTCCGTCCGATTTCTCACGGTGCTTCAAGCAGCGGTACGGAGCGGCCCCCAGCGCGTTCGACCTCAAGGGGTGGCGCGAAGCGCACGGCTCCGAGCTGGAAGCGACGGTCGCCAAGGCGGCCGGCCGGCGCAACCCGGACCGATTCCGAGTGACGATCCGCAAGCTGCCGGCGCGCACGGTCGCGTATATCCGGGTCCTCAATCCCTACAAGGGCGATGCCGTCGCCCAAGCGATCCAGCGTCTCGTCGCATGGGCGGAGCGGAACGCGCTGGCGGAGGGCCAGTGGCTCGGATACCAGTGGGACAACCCCGAGATCACGTCGCTCGAAGACTGCCAATATCACGTTGCCGTCGAAGCCGAGCGATTCGTCCCTCGGGGAGAGATAGGCCGGTACAGGTTTCCGCCGATGGTCGTCGCCCAAGTCGAAATCCGCGGCGGGATCGAGCTCGAGCTTCGGGCCCTTCAGTGGTTGTACGGCACCTGGCTCCCGAGAAGCGGCTACGTGCCCGACGATCAACCCGGCTTCGAGGCATGGATCGGAAGGCCGTTCGCCCACGGCACGGAGTACTTCGAGATTCACGCCCAGCTGCCCGTGAAGCGAGCCTGAGCTACTCCGGCTCGATCGTGGACACCGCGACCGGTATCCCTCCCGTCATCCGCACGACGACCGCCGACTTCTCGGCGTTTCGCTCCGAGTCGATCGTGATCCGTCCGGTGACACCGGCGAAGTCCCTGGTTCCGGCGATCGCCTTCGCGAGTGTTGCCCCGTCCCACGAGGAGGCGCGACGCATGGCATCGAAGAGCAACCGCGCCGCGTCGTACCCCAGCGCCCCCAAGCTGTCCGGCTTTTCGCCGTATTCCGATTCGAAGTCCGTGACGAACTTTCGGACCTCGGGACGACCCTCCTGGACGGAGTAATGGCTCGAGTAGTAGCTCCCCTCGATCGCGTCCTTCCCGATCGCCGCGAGCTGCGGTGACTCCCAGCCGTCGCCGCCGAGGAGGGGCGCCGTCAGTCCCAGCTTGCGGGCCTGGATCGCGATGTTGCCGGCGTCGGTGTAGTAACCGGGGACGAGGACCACGTCGGCGTTGCTTTGGCGGATCGTGGTCAGCTGCGCCGAGAAATCCTGATCCCCGCCCGTGTACGCCTGCTCGGTCGCGATCGCTCCGCCCATCTCGACAAAGGCGGTCCTGAAAAACTCCGCGAGACCCTTGGAGTAGGCCTGGCTCTGGTCGTAGAGGATGGCCGCCGTGCGGGCCTTCAGGTACCCGCGCGCGAACTTCGCCTGGACCCACCCCTGGTACGGATCGAGGAAACAGACGCGGAAGATCTTGTCGCCGAGCTGCGTGACCGCCGGGTTCGTGGACGAGGGCGAGATCATCGGCACCCCGTACTGCTGGGCGACCCGGCCTCCGGCCAGCGACAGCGACGACGTGTTGTGGCCCAGAATCGCGATGGCCTTGTCGCTCGTGATCAGGCGCGTCACGGCGGTACCGGCCTCTTGCGAGCTGCCCCGGTCGTCATAGGACTTCAGCTCCACGAGCCGGCCCTTGATTCCGCCCGAGGCATTGACCTCCTTCACCGCGAGCCGAATGCCGCGGGCCGTGGACTGCCCGAAGGTCGCTTCCGAGCCGCTCATCGAGCCGAAGTGGCCGACGACGACCCGGCCTTCCCCGCCGCCCTGTCTGCAGGCGAGCAGGCCGAACACGGCAACCGCTATCGTGAGACGGTTCATCGCGGGGAGCGTATCAGGAGTCGGGGGCAGGATTCTTTTGGCCGGCTGCTAACAAGACGCCGCGCGCGGTGTCTCCATAGCCGGAGGGCGTGTTGGAACCGACCGACGACGAGCTGCTCGCGGAGATCGGGTCGGGATCGGACCTGGCCTTCGACCGGCTGATGCGCCGGTACCGCCGCCTGGTCTACCGGGTGGCGTATGGCTTCACGGGCGACCGGGAGGGCGCGCTCGACGTCGTCCAGGAGACGTTCCTCAAGGTCCACACCCGCCTCGGAAGCTTCCGGGGCGAGGGGAAGGTCAGGAACTGGATCATGCGGATCGCGGCGAACGAGGCGATGAACTGGAAGCGGTCGTCCTCGCGGCTCGAAACCAGCGAGCTCGACGAGTCGACGTTCTCGCGCTCCGACGAGCGTGATGCGATCGCCGAGCGGACGCTCACGCGCTCCCTCGCCGCTCTCGGTCCCCGCCACCGCCTCGCCATCGTGCTCCGGTACTACGGAGAGCGCTCCACGCGCGAGATCGCCGCAACCCTGGAATGCAGCGAGGGCACCGCACGGAACGTATTGTTCCGCGGCCTCGCCAAGCTGCGCACGATGATGACCGAATCCGAGGAGTCACTCCGGTGAGCGACTGTTCCCGTTTCGAATCGATGCTCGAGAGCTACCTCGCCTCCGACCTCGACCCGCGCGCCGTGTCGGAGCTTCTCGCGCACACCGCGGGGTGCGAAGGCTGCCGGCGTCTGCTCGCGATCCACCGCGATCTCGCCGAGGCCGGCGCCGCCGCGCCCGAGCCCGACGAGGCCGATCTCGAGCTCCGCCAGGAGCGGGTCTTGGCCGAGATCAGGCGCCGGCGAGCCCGCCGTCCCCTTCGCGTCGCCGCGCTCGCGGCGGGCATCATCCTGCCCTTCGCCGTCGGTCTGATACTGGGCCGTGCCCTCCCGGGACGCGGTGGCGGCGGTGCGTCGTCACGGCTGATGGATGCCCTGCAAGCCGAGGCGGCGTCGAACCGCGGACTCACGGACGTCGAGGACTCACCGTTCACCTATTCCAACGTCTCGTACCGCAGGCTCGCCGACGATCGGGTGGCGCTCGACTTCGACGTCACGACCCACCTGACCACGGTCGAGTCGACCCGATCTTCGCTCGTGCGCGAAGTCCTCGCGCAATCGCTCCTGAACCCGTCCAGCGTCGGCGAGCGCCTCAAGGCGATGTCCTTCGCCGCCTCCGGGCTCGAGCCGAAGGTCGAGAGGGCCGTCCTTTTCGCCCTGCGCCGCGACGAGAGCGTCGCCGTGCGGCTCGCCGCCCTGACCGTCCTCGTCGGCCGCCTCGACGACGAGGAGGTGCGGTCCGCGCTGATGGCCGTTCTGCGCGACGACCCGTCGGTGCAGGTCCGGCTCGCGGCGCTCGAATCCCTCGCCTCGCATCGCGTCGATCACCGCCAAGTTCGCGACGCGATCCGAGAGCGGCCGGGGTCCGGGAACGAGGCGCTGATGGTCCGGCTCGCCGAGATCGAACGACAACCCTGATGGAGGATCCGAGATGCTGAGAGCCATGCTCGTGGCCGTTTTGGTCGTTGCCGGTGTCCCGCAGGTCGTTTCCGCCACCGACTCGTCGGGGACCCGCGAGTTCAAGGCTGCCGCTGGAGGCAAGCTGACGCTCCACCTCGAAACCGGGGGAGGCGTGAAGATTTCGGGCACGGGCGGATCCTCCGTCAGCGTGTCGTACAAGCTCTCGTGCTCCCCCGACTGTCAGATCAGCTTCGACCAGAGCGGGAGCGACGTCCGGGTGGAGACGAAGTTCGAGCGCTCGGGCCGGCACCAGTCGGCGGGCGTCGATCTCGAGATCCGGGTCCCGAGCCGCTTCGACGTCGCGCTCGACTCGATGGGAGGGGGCCTGGAGATCGACGGGGTGACGGGCGCGTTCACCGGCGAGACGAAGGGCGGCGAGCTGACGCTCCGCCGGGTCGAGGGCGACGCGAATCTCCGCACGATGGGCGGCGAGATCCAGGTCACGGATTCCACCCTCGATGGATCGGTGAGCACGATGGGCGGCGAGGTCACGATCGAAAACGTGGTCGGCGACCTCAAGGGCAGCTCGATGGGCGGAGACGTCCGCTACAAGAACGTCCGGCGACCCAACGGCAAGCTCGCCTCGCCGCCGCACAGCGGCGACTCCGACCTCTCCGAGATCGCGCCGGAGACGGTGCAGATCTCGACCATGGGGGGCGACATCGACACCGAAGACGCACCGGACGGCGCCGACGTCATGACGATGGGCGGCGACATCACGATCAAGAACGCCCGGCGATTCGTCCGCGCCAAGACGATGGGTGGGGACATCCAGATCGACTCCGTGGACGGCTGGGTGCAGGCCACGACCATGGGGGGCAACCTCGACGTCACCGTGACCGGCGCGGGAGGAGACGTCGCTCTGACCTCGATGTCCGGAACCGTCGTGCTGCGCGTGCCCCGGGGCTTCGGCATGAAGCTCGATCTCGAGATCGCCTTCACGAAGAACAGCCGCAAGGAGTACACGATCACCGCCCCGGGGACGGGGTCGACGAGCGTCAGCCCCGACTGGGACTACAGCGAAGGCACCCCGCGCAAGTACATCCGGAAATCGGGCGCGGTCGGCGGCGGCGGCAACAAGGTGACCGTCAAGACCATCAACGGGAACATCACGGTGATCGAGGGCAGCTAGTCACTCGTACCGCAGCGACTCGATGGGGTCGAGCCGCGACGCCTTGACCGCGGGGTAGGCGCCGAAGAAGATCCCGACCCCCATCGACACGACGAGGCCCACGATCGGAGACCAGAGCGGGATCTCGGTCGGCAGCGCCGGGACGTTCGCCTTGATCAACGAGGAGATGCCGATCCCGATCGCCACGCCGAGGATGCCTCCCAGGCTGCTCAACGTCACGGCTTCGGTCAGAAACTGGCCGACGATGTCGCGGCGGAGGGCGCCGAGCGCCTTCCGAACCCCGATCTCCCGTGTCCGCTCGGTGACCGACACGAGCATGATGTTCATCACGCCCACGCCCCCGATGAGGAGGGACAACCCGGCGATGAACACCATGGCCCCGGTGATGCCGCCCGTGATCTGCTTGAACTGGTTGATCAGCTGGTCGGGTGTGGTCACGCCGAAATCGTTCGGCTTGTTGAACGGCACCTTCCGGCGCTGCCTCAGCACCGACACGCACTTGTCGATCACGAGCCGCATGTCCTCGCTGCGGCGCGGCACGACGCTGATGTTCACGCCGTCCTCGAGGACGCGGAACGGGAACTGCCGGCGGAATGTCCCGAACGGGAGCACCACCTTGTTGTCCGGCGACCAGCCGAACTGCTCCCCCTTGCGTGCGAGGACACCGACCACGCGGTAGTGCACTCCGTCCACCGTGATCTCCTTCCCGACGGGATCCTCGAGGGGAAAGATGGCGTCCTTCACGTCGGCGCCGACGATGGCGACCGGGGCGGAGTGCGCGACCTCCGCGGGCGTGAAGAAGCGGCCGTGACCGACGTTGTAGGACGTGCCCTGCGGGTACCACTCGTCCACGCCCAGGGTGTAGGGCATGTTGGCCTCGAGGTTGCCGTGCTTGACGTGCAGCACGGCGTCGGTGTGGCCGACCAGAGCCGACACGGCGAGCGCCTCCGGCACCGCGGCGCGCAGCGCGGCCGCGTCTTCCATGGTCAGGTTGTGGCGCTTCCTCTGCTCCTCGTAGTCCGAGTCGCCGGGGCCGAACGACTCCTCGAACTTCTGGAACTCGATGCGGTTCGCGCCGAAAGCCTGCAGGTTGCCGATCACGTTGTTGTTGAACCCCGACACGATCGCGACCATCCCCATGACGGTGGTCACGCCCACGACGATGCCGAGCGTCGTGAGCCCGGCGCGCAGCTTGTGCTCGCGAATGGACGACACCGCGAAGCGCACGTTTTCCCAGAAGCCGCGGCGGAAGACGTCGAGGTAGCGTCGCATGGTCGGCTCCCCTACTCGTAGCGCAAGGCCTCGATGGGCGTCTTCCGCGCCGCCAGCGACGACGGCGCCAATCCGGCGACCACACCCACGACGAGCGCGAGGCCGAGCCCCAAGAGGATGAACTGGACCCGCACCGCCGCGGGGAACACGGAGCTGATCCCGAACGCGGCAAGGCTCCCGAGCGCGGCGCCGACGACGCCGCCCGAAAGCGACAGCATCGCGGCCTCGACGAGGAACTGGCGCCGGATGTCCTTCGAGCGCGCGCCGAGCGCCTTGCGGAGGCCGATCTCGCTCGTGCGTTCCACCACCGACACGAACATGATGTTGGCGATCACGATGGCCCCCACCACGAGCGACATGCCGGAAACGATGATCGTGGCGAGGTAGGCCCCCTGCGAGATGGACCGCCAGACGGCTTGCACCGCGCGGGAGCCGACGACGCCGAAGGGGTCGTCCGCCTTGAAGCGTGTCTTGCGCGCCGAGCGGAGGATCGTCCGCACCTCGTCCTCCACGCGCTCGAGCCCCGCCATGCCACCCTGCGGACGGACCAGGATCGCGAGCCCTTCGTCCGAGCTCAGCACCTTCTTGAGGAAGGTGATGGGAACGAAGAGGACCTTGTCGCGCGCCTGCCCCATCATCCTCCCGAGACGTTTCTGCACGCCGATCACGCGCATGGGATAGCCGTGGACGTACAGCGTGCGGCCGATGGGGTCGACGCCGGCGAAGATCTCGTCCTTGATGTCGGCGCCGATGACCGCGACCGCGGCAGAGTGCGCCTCCTCGGTCGGGTTGAAGAAGCGGCTGGACTCGAGGTCGAGGTTGAGCATCGCATCGGCGTTGGCCGTGTAGCCCGTGACCTCGACGCCGCCGAGCTTGCGGCGCCCCGCCTTGACCTGAGCGGTCTGATCCGCCTGCGCTCCCACCGCCGCGCAAGACCGGCAGTTGGCCTCGACCAGCCTGCGCTCGACCATGGTGAGCGGCTTCCGGCGGTTCGCCATGAGGAACTCGGAGCGGCTCCTCAGGATCCCGAACTTGGTGAACACCAGCACGTCGGGGTTGAGGTTCACGAGGTTCGTGGCCACGAACTCGTTCAAGCCGCTGATGACCGAGACGACCGCCACCACGGTCATGACGCCGATGATGACGCCCAAGAGCGTCAACCCCGAGCGGAGCTTGTGGCTTCCCAGCGACCGGAACGAGGTGGCGAACAGCTCGCGGAGATCCATGGCTCTAGGATTTCTCCTCGCTCAACTCCTTGACCTTGTCGCCTTCCTTGATGGTCCGAAGCGTCTTGAACGGACCGCTGATCACGGTCTCGCCGTCCTTGAGGCCGCTCTCCACCTCGATGTCCAGCTCCCCCGTCAGGCCCGTCTTGATGGGCACGAAACGTACCTTGCCGTCGGCGACCCTGTAGACGCCCTCCTCGGTCTTTATCCGGCCCGAAGCGTCCTTCTCTCCCTTGGGAGAATCGCGGATCACGACGGCCGCGAGGGGGATCGTCGGCACGCCCGATCTCATGCCGGTGATGATGTCGGCGGTGACCGAGAAGCCCGGCCGGATGGTCTCCGGCGGGTCGAGGAGCTTGACCTTGACCTTGAAGTTGATCGCTTCGGTCGTGCTGATGAGGCCCTGGAGCTCGGGATCGTCCCTCTGGATCGGCGAGTGCCCCACCTCGGTCACTTCCCCGTCGAACTTCCGTCCCGGATAGGAGTCGAGCGCCAGCATCGCCTTCTGGCCCACCGCGATGCTGGGCGTGTCGGTCTCGTCGACCATCAAGACCGCCTGGACCGTCGACATGTCCGAGATCGTCATGAGCTGCGTGCCCGGGTTGTTCATGGTGCCGAGCACCGTGACCTCCCCCGCCTTCACCCGAAGCGTCGTGACGATCCCGGCGATGGGCGACCGCACCGTCGACTTCGTCACCGTGTCGTGGTTCGCGTTGACGATGGCTCGGTTCTGCTCGATGCGCTGCTCCGCCGCCACGTAGGCGCCCCTGGAGCCGTCGTAGCTCGACTGGGCGCGCTGGAAATCCGCCTCGGGGATGATCCCCGCCTCGTGATTCTTCCCGGCACGCTTGAGGTCCTGCTGGGCCTGATCCATCGCCGCCTTGGCGGAGTCGAGGTCGGCCAGGCTCGCCTGGACCGCGGCGGCGGAGCCCGCCTCCTCCGCGGCCGCCCGCTTCTTGTCGATCTGAAGCAGAAAATCGCCCTTCGCGACGCGATCTCCCTCCCGCACCACCAGGTTCACGATCTGGCCCATCACCAGCGCCGAGAGGTCGACCTTGTTCTCCGCCTGGATCTTGCCGTTGGCGATGACCTTGCCGACGACGTCCTGAACCTTGACCTTGGCGACGCTGACCTCGGTGGCTTGGTTCTTCCTCTTATAGATATTGGAGGCGATGAGCCCGGCGACCGCCAGAAGGATGACGCCGACGACGATCTTTCCTTTGTGACGCTTCCACATCCCGCTGCGCCTTCCTTTCCCGTGAAGTGCCGCCCGGACGGCGCCAAGACAATACGCCGGATAGGCGCCGGGGTTCTAGTTAACTGGGCCCGGTCAGGAGTAGGATCTCCGGCCGGGCTCGGGCCCCCTAAAGGAGAAGCGATGCGCGCGACGACCTGCCGCCGAACGGTGACGATGGTTCTGGCTCTCGGAACGGTCTTGGGAATGGCCTCACAGGTTCCGCGGGCCGTCGCTGCGGAGAGTGAGCGTGAGGCGAAGTGGCAGTTTTCGATCCCCATCACGTTCACGTCGGGCGCGTCCTACGACGGCGAGGAAGGCACGAGCGTCGACGTCAACGACGACATCGGCTGGGGATTCGGATTCGGCTACAACCTCAACGAGAAGCTGATGTTCGGAGTCGACTTCACCTGGCTCGACGCGGGCTACAACGCATTCATCGCCACCGACTTCGACGGCGACGAGGTCCCCGACGACTCCGTCGAGGTCGCGGGAACTCTCGACGCGTCCAACCTCCAGTTCGTGGGACAGTACAACTTCCTCGCCCGCCGCATCACACCGTTCGTCCGTGCGAGCTTCGGCTGGACCTGGATCGACTCGAACATCCCGTCGGGCCCGGCGACGGGAACGTGCTGGTGGAGCCCGTACTACGGCTATATCTGCGATACGTGGCAGCCCACCTTCTCGGACACCTCGTTCGCCTATGGACTGGGCGCCGGCGTTCGCGCGGAGCTGGCCGACAGGTTCTACGTCGAGGGAAGCTACAACGTCCTCTGGATCGACCTCAATAAAGTGGGCAGCACGGATTTCGACGGCGTGCGCGTGAGCGCGGGCTGGACGTTCTAGCGCGCGCCGGAGTTGCCGCCGGAAATCACACGGATCAAACTGGTGATCGAGGAGCGCGCGACATGAAAACACAAGCGCAGAAACCGATCACGCTCAAGGACAACGCATCGTTCAGCAGCTACTCGGTGGACGATCTGGCCAAAGCCAAGGCTTTCTACAGCGACACGCTGGGACTCGACGTGAGCGAGGAGCACGGCATGGGGCTCGAGCTGCGACTGGCTCGTGGCGCCCGTGTCTTCCTTTATCCCAAGAAGGATCACCGGCCTGCGAGCTTCACCGTCCTGAACTTCGCCGTGGACGACATCGACGCCACTGTGGACGGACTGACGGCCGCCGGAGTGCGCTTCGAGCGTTACGGAGGCGAGATCGCCACCGACGCCAAGGGGGTGCACCGGAGCGCCTCCGCGGGAGACGGCCCGAACATCGCTTGGTTCAAGGACTCCGCAGGCAACATCTTGTCGGTGCTGCAAAAAACATAGGGAAGCGCCCGAGTTCAGCCGCCGAGGAGCGTCTTCAGCTTCTTCTCGATCTGCTCGTGGAGGTCGGGCGGAGCGCCGTACGACACGCCGGCCGTCTTGCCCTGACGGTCGAAGGCGAACAGAGTCGGCACCGCCGTGATGTCCCCGAAGGCCTGGGCGGTCGCCGCATCGGCGATCGCCCAGCGCAAGCTGGGATCGAGGGCGGTCGCGACCGAGCGCACGTCCGCCTCCGGCGATTCGACGGCCAGCGTGACGATGGCCAGGCGATCGCCGTGGGCGCGCTTGAGCCGGCCCAGCCAGTCGAGCGTGGAACGGCAAGGGGGGCACCAGGTGGCCCAGAACTCGACCAGCACGACGCGACCGTCGAGGTCCGCCGCCGTGATGGCCCGGCCGGAAAGATCGGACAGGGCCAAGGCCGGCAAGGACGAGATCCCCGCGGGCAACGCCGTCTCGACGGCGCTCTCGCGGCGCGCGATGTCTTTCCTGCCCGCCAGCACGAGGTCGACCATGCGGATGAGATCGGCCTTGTAGCGCGCCTGGCTGTCGGCGTTCTTCCAGGGGGCGTAGCGGCCGGACCCTTCCACCTCGCCGAAGTAACCGAACTCGCGCGGGCTGGCGACCAGGACGTCATCGAGGAAGACCGCGGGGTATCCCTTGACTCCGAACCGATCCGCGAGCCGGGACGCACCGAGGTTCTCGCTGACGAAGTTGACTCGTCCGGGGTATTTCGCAGCCACTTCTTGCGCCAGCAAACTTGCTGGGTCGGAGATGTTTCACGTGTACGGCCAGCGCACCAGGGTCATGCGGACTGTCTTGCCGGATGACCCCTTGGGGGTGGCGACCGGCAGGCGCGCCGAGAAATAGGCCGGCACGACCTGATCGAGGATGACCCGTGCGCTGCGCCATTCGTCGGCGGTCGGGGCAGAGCCGTCGGAATGCGCGACCTGCGACGCGGCGCGCTCGAGGAAGAGCTCGAGGAGCGACTCGTCGCGCTTGGACGCGTCGATTCGGGCGCGCGCCGCGGCGAGATCCTCCCGCACCCTGGCCTGTGCGGGCTCGTCGAGCGCAGGGGCGTCCAGCAAGGCGTAGTGGCGGAGCGCCTCCAGGTACTGGTAGGCGGACCCGGCGTACGCCTGCGACGCGTCGAGCTCGAGTCCCGCCTTCAGCGTCGAGTTGAGCGCGATGAACCGGTCGTGCAGGTCGATGGAGCGCGGCGGCACGAAGGCGGCAGTGGCCTTCTCCTGTAGCCGCACCAATTCCGGGAGCATGGAGCGCAGCGGGTAGCGCTCCACCTTGTCGGCGAAGGTCAGCGAGGCGCACAGCGCGGCGAACTCCGCCTCGCCGCGAGCCTGCCCCATATAGAAGAGGCCGTCCTTCGGTCCGGTCGCGACCGCGAAGCCGCGTGCGCCTTCGAGCAGCGGACCGATCCTTGCCTCGGCCGTCTCCGCCAGGGCACGGATCGCCGTGCGCGAGCGGCCCCAGCGCCGGTCGCCTTGCGGGCTCCCCGTCTCCAGAGCCCGGCTCGTCTCGGCCCATTCCGACTCGAACGCCGGAAGGCCGGTCGCCACCGCAGCCTCTTTCTCCGACGCGAATCGGGCCCCGTGAAACAGACCGTCCGCGCGCCGCAGCGCCTCGAGGCTCAGATAGAGCCGTCCGGCGTCGAGCGCTCCGGTGGATGCGTCGAGCGCACCTTCGACCGCCGTGGAGAGTCCCTCCATGCCGGCGCCCTCGATCGACTTCTCTTCAAGGGAGTGCCGAAGGCTCGCGACCTCCGCACGGACGCGAGCGACCGGATCTGCGCTCGTCAGGACGATGGAGAGGGCGATGACGGTCACGGCCACACCGCGGGTTTACGCCGACGGCCGGAAAATGTTTACACGGCCGCGGTCAAGGCGACCCAGCCCGGGCTGCCTTGGGCCGATCGAACCAGAGGAACTGCCAGGCGACCGAGATCGTGTCGAGCTTCGACCCGACGCGCGTGGTCGTGCCCCGCGCATAGCCGAACTTGAGCGATTGGGCGCGCGACACCGGCACGGCGAGCGTGAGGCCCACCCTGGAGTTGTCTTGCCGGTCGGCGTTCGTGATTCCGTTCAACGTCGTCGTGCCGCCGCGGTACCCGGTGCCATTCAGCGCGAGCCAGAGCCGCGGCCGGAAGGTATAGCTGACGTGCGCCTGCACGACGGCGAGCGGATCCTGTTCTCGCGTCTGGCTGCCGAAGAAATCGTGGTTGGTCGTGAAGAACCACGCGCCCGCATACAAGTCGAACCACCAACGACCCACCGGTTGCGAGAAGCCGAGCTCCGGCTTGAACGCCCAGCGGTTCGTTCCGATGTTGATCAGCTTCGACGCGTCGTACTCGCCGGTCGGCAACGTGATCGTCAGGCTGGCGCCGAAAATCGTGCCCGGCTTCTTCGCGGCGAACTCTCGCGGTGAGAGAGCGGGATTGCCGATGATGTTGCACGCGAAACGGAGTCCCGCATCCCCGAGCCCCGAGCGCTTCGCCTGGCGGAACGTCTCTCCGACGTTTCCCTCGACCGTGCCCCACGCGTACGGCAGAAAGGCCCCGATGCTCGCCGACCGCCCGAACATCCCGAAGGTGCGCGCGTAGTACGGAATCACCGCGTTGATGTTCGCGTTCACGTCCGAAAACGGAAGCGACGGGTCGAACACGACGTCTCCGCTCGAATTGGCATAGCCCACGCCGAAGAAGTTGGCGCCGACGGGAGCGGGAGAGTACGCCCGCGGCTCGAGCTGCTGTCCCCGGACGGGGACGGCCGTCGCGAGCGCGAAGAGGAGGAGGGCTATCGAGCCCAAGGATCTCGCTTGCATTGCTCGCACCCAGCCCAAAAGGGGCCTGCAGTCTAGAGCGGAAGGTTCACTTTCCGTACCAATGACCTCCACTGACGCGGGGCTGCTAACGTGTGGGCCGCATGATCGCGGTGTCGGGCATCTCCAAGCAGTACGGGCGGCGCATCATCTTCGTCGATGCGTCCTTCCAGCTGAATCCCGGGGAGAAAGTCGGTCTCGTCGGTCCGAACGGGTCCGGGAAGACGACGCTGTTCCGGATGCTCGCGGGTGAGGAGACGCCGGATTCCGGAGAGGTCTCCGTGCCCAAGCGGATCACGGTCGGCTACTTCCGTCAGGACGCCGAGTCGATGGCCGGGCGCTCGGTCCTCGACGAGGCGATCGCGGGAAGCGGCCGGTTGGGCGACCTGCATCACGAGCTGATCGACCTCGAGCGGAGGATGAGCGACCCTGCGGCGGCCGACGCGATGGACGGCATCCTGGCGCGATTCGGCGAAGTCCAGCAGGAGTACCAGGAGCGCGGGGGGTACGAGCTCGAGGCCCGCGCGCGCGAGGTGCTTCACGGCCTCGGCTTCGACGACTCGAGGGTCGACGGCGACGTCGGAACGCTCTCGGGCGGTCAGAAAATGCGCGTCGCGATGGCGCGCGTCCTCCTCGGCCGCTTCGACATTCTCCTCATGGACGAGCCGACCAACCATCTCGACATCGAGTCGATCCTGTGGCTCGAGCGATTCCTCGCCGATACGCGATGCGCTCTGCTGATGACCTGCCACGACAGGGATTTCATGAATCGCGTGGTCGACCGCATCGTCGACGTCGACTCCGGCGAGCTCGTCTCGTATTCCGGAAACTACGATTTCTACATGAGCGAGCGGGCCCTGCGCGCCACGCAGCGCGAGGCCGCCTATCAGCGCCAGCAGGCCATGCTCGCGAAGGAGCAGCGCTTCATCGATCGTTTCGCCGCGCACGCCGCCAAGGCGGCGCAGGTGCAGAGCCGGGTGAAAAAGCTCGAGAAGATCGAGACGATCGAGCCGCCCCGCCGCCGTAAGCTCGTCGAGTTCGACTTCCGCAACCCCGCGCGCTCGGGGGACGACGTCGCCGTGCTCGAGAACGTCGCGAAGCGCTACGGCGAACGCACGGTCTACGACGGCTTGAGCCTCACGATCCGCCGCGGCGAGCGCTGGTGCGTGATGGGACGCAACGGCGCCGGAAAGACGACGCTCCTCAAGCTCGTCGCAGGCGTGCTGGCCCCCGATTCCGGCACGGTGCGCCTGGGCGCCTCGCTCGCGATGGGATACTTCGCGCAGCAGTCCCTCGATCTCCTCGATCCGGACCTGACCCTTTTCGAGCAGATGCAAAACGACTTTCCGCTCGAAGGCCAGGGCACGCTGCGCGCGCTCCTCGGCGCGTTCCAGTTCTCGGGTGACGACGTCGACAAGCCCGTGCGCGCGCTGTCGGGGGGCGAAAAGTCGCGCCTGGTGATCGCGCGCATGCTCCTCAACCCCCCGAATTTCCTCGTTCTCGACGAGCCCACGAACCACCTCGACCTGGAGACCAAGGAGATGCTCGTCGCCGCGCTCTCGACGTTTCCGGGGACGATGCTCTTCGTCTCCCACGACCGGATGTTCCTTCGAGGCCTGTCGAACCGGGTCCTCGAGCTTCATCCCGATGACGGCGACCGCCGCCCGAAGACGTTCCTGGGCGGATACTCCGAGTACGTGACCTCGACGGGGTGCGAGGCGCCCGGCGTGCACACCTAGCGGCGAGGCCAGCCCCTCAGGGGGTAGCTTCGGGATCCGGCGCGCGCTCGATCCGTGGCCCGACGACGATCCGCGCCCCGTCGCGCGCCAGCACGACGTCGATGACGTTCTCGACGCCCGCCTCGCTGATGAGCCGCGAGAGGACTCTCGCCGAGGGCACCGGCCGGCCGTCGGCCTCGTAGATCACGTCCCCGACCCGGATGCCCGCGTCGTACGCCGGGCTTTGCTCCGCGACCGTCGAGACGAGGACGCCGGCGTCGGGCGGTGCGCCGAAGTGGACCCGGAGCGCGGCCGGCAGCTCGATGGCATCGACGCCGAGCCATCCGCGGACCATCCTCCAGCGCTCGGTCGTTTCGGGGCGTCTCCCGAGAACCGTCTTCAGCTCAAAATCGTGCCCCGCGCGCTTCACGGAGAGTGTCACGAAGCTGCCGGGCTCCTGCGCGCGGAGATACGCCATCAGCTCCGCGGCGCCGCTCACGGCGATGCCGTCCACCGCGACGATCTCGTCCTTGGCGCGGAACCGGGCTTCGTCGGCAGGGCTTCCCTCGACGACGCCCCGAACGAGCGCGCCGGGAGTGTCCGGAGGCGCTTCCGACCCGTCCGCCAGGAGCAGCCCGAGCCATCCGCGGGGGACGTCCGCGGCTTGCGTCGGCGGGATCAGGATCAGGAGGATCAGCAAGGCGACGATCGAGCCTAGAAGTTTCCGCACGGCCAACCTCCTCGAGAACGCGACGGACCAGGCTAGGCCTGCTTCGGGATTCCGGCAAATGGGGTCCCGATCGCGGACGCGAGTAACGCGCCCCCAGCCCGGCGCAGTTAGCATGGTGCGGGTGAGCGAAGGACGCATCGCGGCGGAGAGGCAGACGCGCCGGGCACGCCCGTTGCGATGCGCGTTCGTGATCCTGGCGTGCGTCGCGGCGCTCCCCGCCGGGGCGGTCCTCCAAGCGCTCAAGGGCTTCGACAAGGACCTCGCCGCGCACGGCGTGCCCGAGAGTTACTCCGGCCCGGGCCTCGAGGCGTTGCTGGCGCTGTTGCGCGACGAGATCGCCGAGGCCGATCGCCAGATCGCGCAAGCCACGGGGAAGGATCGGGAGCGGATCCGCGCGATCGCCGACGCAGCGCGCGGCGTGGTCGAGCGCGCGACGGCACCGGCGGTCACCTCGGATCCCGCGGCCGCATCGTCGGCGTTCGCCGCTTTGAAATCGCTCCTCTACAGCATGCGCACGGAGATCCGCGGTGAGCGAGGCACGTGTCTGATCGCCGATATCGTCCGTCTGCTCGGCAACATGTCGTTGAAGATGCCGTACCTTGCGCCGCAAGACCGCGTGCGGCCGCTCACGCCGGACCAGGCCGCCTTGGAGGCGGCGAACCTCGTCGACCCGCTCACCGGCACCGAGTACGGCGACCCCGCGCGGCTCGCCGGGCTCACCCCGGACCATGTGGCTCAACTCGACGTTCGCCGCGACGACTATCTCTGGCATGACGAGCTCGCGCTGAGAGCGTTGAAGGCCCAGCACGGCACGGCGTGGAAGGCGCTCGAAGCCCGGACCGAGACACGAGTCTCCGAAGCCCTCCATGCTCCCTATAGCCTGAGCGAGGCCCGGCGGATCCTGCTGTTCCGCGCGATCCGTACGACGGCGACGTCGCCGAAGATCGACACGGAAGACCTCCGCGGGCAGGGTTGGAAGCTCAAGTGGGGGGACGAGGTTCAAACGGAGCCGGTCGCGAACCACCTTTACGTCGAGCTGGGCGGGAAATTCGCGGACCTGCTCTACGCCAACAAGGGCGGTCCGGCCGACCTGGTCCTCGTGCTGAACGAGGCCGATCAAGGGCGAGGCGCCGAGACGTGCGAGTCCATCGCGAGCTTCGACGCCTTCAAGCACTGTCTCCGGACCTCGAGATACAAGTTCGACGTCTCGGCGCACGTCGTGAGCCACGGCGTCATCTCCGAGTCGACCCTGCGGGAAGAGCCTTTCGCTTCCGCATCGGGCGCGACGGCGGCGCTGATCGGCCGCGAGTTCGTGACGTTCAACGAGTCCCTCGTCGAGTTTCAGTCGGGCGCCGACGGCTTCCAACCGCTCGGGGCGGCTCCCATGAGCTCGGGCGGCGCGCGCTCCGATCGGGCCAAGCGCGGTCTCGCGGTCTTCACGAATTGGATCCACAACAAGGACGCGAAGGACGCCAACAACAAGGGGATGCTCGACGTCGCCGACTCGACGTACGTCGAGTACGTCCACGACATGGGCGCGTCGCTCGGGAGCCTCAAGTCTTCCGGCAACCCCAATCTGCTGAAGGTGGGCGACGCCTTCGTGCACCGGAAGCGCGACAACGTCAAGTTCAGCTCCAACATGCTGTACGTGCCGAAGGCGTTCGACGCCGTGACCTATGCGGATGCGATGTGGATGGTGCGCAAGATCACCAGCCTCTCGCGCGAGGACATCCTGGCGGCCGTGGCGACGACGCGTTGGCCGGACTTCCAGCAGGACGTCTTAGCCAGCCGCCTGATCGCGCGTCGCAATGCCATCGCGCATGCCTTCGATGTGGACTCCATCATGTCAATCGATGCAACGCCCACGGTCGTGTCGTTGCGCACGGCGGCCGACCGCCTCGCTGCGGTGACGCGCTACGATCTCTCCATCGCCACGCACGGCGACGCGGAGAAGGCGAAGGCACTTCTCGAGGAGTTCATGGCGGCCTCCGGAATCACCATCCGGGACGGCCTCGCGGAGTTCGAGGACCGTGCCGACGGGTGGACCACGGAGTCGGTCCTGGAGACCACCGACTGTAAGAAGAGCATTCTCGTCGCGTGGCTCGAGCAAACGATTCATCCCGCCGGTCTCTCGCGCCGGATGTTCCGCCGATCCGACGACAAGCCCCTGAAGGCGTGCCAGCCCACGCGAAGGTCCCTGCACCTGCGCGAGTGAGCGCGATGAGGGACCTCGTTACATCGCGCAGGGTGTTACAGAAGCACGTGTAGTTCGGCGCCGCCGGTCTTACCTCGTGCGGTAAAGATTTCGCTTCGCGCCGGCCTCGCCGGGCCATTTGACGGATTCGTTCGTTGGCGCAGATCTTGAGGCATTCCATCGGTGGAGGTGTCTATGAATCTGAGAAAATTCGGCGCCCTGATGTTCGCGTTGAGCCTCTTGCTGGCCGCCGGCGGCCTCGCGACCGCGGACGACCGTCCGCACGAGGGCAAAGTCATCAAGGTCGACAAGGATGTCATGGTGATGTCCGTGCAGGGCGACAAGGACGACCAGTGGACGCTCTACTGGACGGAGACCACCAAGCTCAAGGGCGACGTCACCGTCGAGGAGCTCAAGGTCGGCGACAAGGTCCACTTCGAGTTCACCGAGAAGGACGGCAAGATGTGGCTCACGGAGCTCAAGCGCACCGACCGCGCCAAGAGCTGACGCTACCGCAGGTTTGACCCCGAGCTTCCGTCACCCGCTCCTCTGCCGCGTAGCAACGGCTCGGAGCGCGTGACGGTCACTCGCCCAGGAGCTCCCCCACCCCTTTCAGGTCCTCGACGTGGTCGCAGATCGACTTGAGGACGACCATCATCGGCATCGCGAGGAGCATCCCCCAGATCCCCCAGACCCAGCCCCAGAAGAGCAGCCCCACGAACACGGCGACGCCGTTCATGCGGAGGTGCCGGCCCAGAAGCCACGGCGTGAGGGCGTACCCCTCGACCCCCGTGATCACGAAGGACATCGCGGCGACCTGCGCGGTGCGGTCGAACGTCCCGAACTGGACGTACGCGACTGCGGAGACGCCCGCGAGGACGATCAAGGGACCAAAGTACGGAATCGAGTTGAAGAGCCCGGCGAGGACTCCCCAGAAGACCGCGCGCTCGAGGCCCGCCCAGTAGAAGGCGACGGCCGAGACGATGGCCACCACCACGCTGGCCAGCAATTGCACGAACAGGAAACGCTCGATCTGGGAGGTGATGTCGTCGAGGATCTGCACCGTCACGCGCCTCCGGCTCAACGTGGGCCCCACGAGCTTGACGAGCTTCCTCCGGTAGGAGTCGCCCGAGGCCAGCAGCGAAAACGCGAGGAAGGCGATCAGAACCGCTTGGCCCACCAGGCCGACGACTCCCAGCGATCCCCACCAGAGGTACCGCTTGAGGCTGAACGGTTTCTCCTCGACCTGCACGCGCGTGACGCCCGGTGGAACCGCCGACGGCGCCGTCGACGGCGCGGCGTCTGCGGTCTTCTCGATCTCCGCGACAGCTTCGGTCAGAGTCTGCACGGCCCCCTTGCTCCGGCGGAGCCGGTGCCACGACTCGCGCAGCTTCCTCGCCGACTCGGGCAGGTCGGCGGCGATCGCGAGCGCGTCGTCGCTCAGGCCGACGACCCCGTAGACCAGTGCCCCCGAGAGGGAGAGGATCACGGCCGCCGCGGCGAGGGCGCGTGGAATCTTGAGGCGGCCGAGCCACTTCACGACGGGGTCGAGCGCGTAGCTCGCCAGGATCGCCATCATGATCGGGAGAAGGATCTCCCACGCGTAGCGCAGCAGGAACACGCAACCCGCGACCGCGAGGACCGTCATCGCGAGGTTGCGATCGGGGGCCGGGGCGTCTTCGGCGGTCATGCGCGCCGGAAGGCGCGGTCCATCGCAGCGAGGGCCTGGTCCTGCATCGCCGAGATGGCGTCCGACGCCTCGGGGGGCAGCAGGTCCGTCGTCCACACGACGCGGGCGCGGTCCCCGACGTCCTCGATCTCGAGCACCGCGTTGTAGTGCGTCGTGCCCGCGCCGACGGCAGTCCACGCAAGGCGCCGACGCTCGTCGTCGACCGAGAGGATCGGCTCCCGAACGACCATCCCGTTTCCGAACGTCACGACGCGGACGTCCCCGTCCAATTTCGTGTCCGCGACGAACCCCGGAACGAGCCGGGTGTGAAGAGCGCCGAGATCGCGTACCGCGTCCCACACCGCCGCGGCGGGACGCTCGAGCACGATCGACTTGTGGAGCGTGGCCATCGTCACCTCCTCCCCGCTGCGACGATGGTCGCTCGGACCCGGGTCACGTGCCACCGGACGGGCTGACGCCGCGTGTTCTCGTGGGGGACTGGGAGCAGCTGTGCTCGTACGAGGTGCTCAGACGGGTGGCGGCCAAGAGCTGAATCGGACGGTTACCGATAGGCCGCGGCCTGGATGCCATAGAGCTGCGAGTACGGACCGCCTCTCGCCATCAGCTCTTCGTGGCAGCCCGACTCCACCACCTTCGCGCCGTCGAGAACGACGATCAGCTGCGCCATGCGGACGGTGGAGAAGCGGTGCGAGACGAGGATGGTGATGCGGCCGGCGTTTTCCCCGTCGCGCGCCGCGTCGGCGAAGCGCTGGAACAGCGCGTGCTCGGTCTCGGCGTCGAGCGCCGCCGTCGGTTCGTCGAGCACCAGCAACAGCGGCTGGTCGCGCATGAAGCCGCGCGCGAGCGCGATCTTCTGCCATTGGCCGAACGACAGGTCGACGCCGCCCGGCCATGTCGGCCCGAGCTGCGTGTCGAGCCCCGCCGGCAGCCTCTCGATCACATCGTCGGCGCCGGCGCGGCCGACGGCGCGCCTGACCGCCGCCTCGTCGTTGATCCGCGGCGGGTCGCCCAGGCCGACGGAGTGCCTGGCCTGGAACTCGAACCGGAAGAAGTCCTGGAAGGCTCCGGCGAGCCGTGCGCGCCAGGCGTCGGCCGGCATCCGCGCCAGCGGCACGGCGTCCACCGAAATCGATCCGGAAGACGGTTCGTACATCTTCGCCAGCAGCTTGACCAGCGTGGTCTTGCCGGCGCCATTCTCGCCGACGATCGCAATTACCGCGCCCGCCGGCAGCGTGAGCGACACATCGTCCAACACGACGCGTGATGTGCCCGGATAGGAGAACGAGACGCCATCGAGCGTGATGCCGCGGTTGATGGCTTGCGGCACCGGCTGATCGTCGGTGGCGGTCAGGGAGGCGGCGTAGTCCTCCAGCCAAGCGAGCCGCCGCGAGCTATCCATCCAGACGCCGCGCAGGAACCCGATCTCGCCGACGGCCCCGCCGATGTACGCCGAAAGCCGTGAGCCGGCCGCGAGCACGAGGAGTACATCGCCGGGAGACGAGGACACGCGCGTCGAGACGAACACGACGGCGCCGAGGTAGGCGGCGCCGAAGACCGCCCACGCGAGGGAGTGCCATATGGCGGAGCCCCATCGCGCGGCCGCGACCGGTCCGTACCAGCGCTCCCACGCCTCGCGCCGCTCGGTCATCAACCGGGGGCCGATGCCCAGCACCCGCACTTCCTTCCCCGGCGGCGCCGTCGTCGCCATGGTGAAAAGATGCCGTCCGAGCCGCGCCGACGGCGCGCCTTGCTCCTGCGCGGCGCGCTCGACGCCGGGACGCCAGCTCGACGCCAGCACCGTCGGCAGCGCGAAGGCCGCGAGCGACCCCAGCGCCGGGTGAATCGAGACGAGCAGCGCGACGGTGACGCCGAGGCGCAGGATCCACCCGGCCGTCGAGAACACCGACATGTACATGTGGTCGAGCATGAAGACCTGGTTGCGGAGCACCGACAGCCGGTCGAGATAGTCGGGGCGCTCATGGTGCGCGATGGTCGCGATGGATGCGATCAGCCGCGCGCAGTGCGACTCGAGAGCGATCGTGACCTTGTCGCGGAAGCGCCGCTGCACTCGCGTGCTCACGGTCCTCAGGAACCACGTGCCGGTCGCCGAGACGACCAGGCCGAGTGCCGCCAGGAGGACGAGGCGAGGGCGATGTCCGAGGACGCCGTCGCCGAGCAGCTTGAGCCACACCGCCAGCAGCGCGTCGGGGAGCGCGGAGAACAACGCCAGCCCGAACGCGAACAGCATCAGCCCGGGCTCGTGCCGGTATCCGAGCTTGCACAGCCGCCACATCGATGGCAACGCCGGCGGCAGATCGTCGCGCCGCAGCTTACGCGAGGACGTCATACGCCTTCCCTTGCTCGTCTTCCGTCGCAGTGAACCGCTGCGCCTGCAGCTCGAACATCGCCTTGTAGCGTCCGCCGCGCGCCATCAGCTCGTCGTGCGTCCCGAGCTCGAGGACGCGGCCGCCTTCGAGGACGCAGATGCGATCAGCCTGGCGCACGGTGGAGAAGCGGTGCGAGATCAGAATCGTCGTGGCGTGGCGCGTCGCCGCGAGAATGCGCTCGAAGATCTCCGCCTCGCCGCGCACGTCGAGCTGCGCCGTCGGTTCGTCGAGCAGGACGACGCCAGCGCCCGTGCGAACCGCGCACAGCGCGCGCGCGAGCGCGACGCGCTGCCATTGCCCGCCGGAGAGATCGGTGCCGCCGGCGTAGCCCCGCGCGAGCACGGTGTCGAGCGCCGCGAGCGACGCCGCGCCGGCCTGTTCGAGTGCTTGGCGCACGGCCTGGTCCGGCGCCCCCGACGGCGCGACGTTGTCGCGCAGTGGCAGCTCGAGACGGATGAAGTCCTGGAACACGGCGGTGACGCGCGCGCGCCATGCCGCGACATCGAACGTGCGCACGTCGGTGCCGTCCACCTCGATCGATCCCGACTGCGGGTCGTAGAGCCGGCACAGTAGCTTGGCGAGCGTGGTCTTCCCGGCGCCGTTCTGGCCGACGATCGCAATCGACGAGCCGGCCGGGATCGTGAGATCGAAGTGCTCGAGCACGGGCAGGCCACCCGGATACGCAAACGAGACGTCGCGGAACCGGATCGTGCGCGCCGGCAGTCCGTCGGCCCGGCGGGTGCCCGAGGCGAGTGTGCCTCGGGACGCCATCGCCCCCTCGAGGCGCAGGACCGCGGCGACCGGCGCGGCCGCGCCGTCCAGCGCCCAAGAGAAGCCGCCGAAGGCGAGCAGCGACACGCCGATGGCCGCCTGCGCGAAGACAATGACCTCGCCGAGTGACAGTCTCCCAGCGGAGGCGGCCGACGCCATCGACCAGAACACGAGGACATTGGCGCCGAGAACGATCAGCAGGCTCCAGGCCATCGGCTTCTCGCGCAGCCGCGTGGCCTCGTACTGCAACGCGTGCAGCCGCGTGCGCCGTTCGACGAAGCGCGCGATCGTCCAACCGGCGAGGCCGAAGAGCCGCAGCTCCTTCGCCGGGCCCGGATCGACCGCCAGCCGATACGTGTACTCGGCGTCGCGCTGAGCGGCGCGCACCTCGGGCGTATTCCGATCCCACCAGACGGCGCTCTCGCGGAGGAGCCACTGCGTCGAGAGCCATGCACCGGCGAGCAGGAACGGCGCCCACCACGCATAGGCGAACAGCAGCGCCGCCGCCGCGAGGCCGCCGATCATCTCGACCATGCCGCCGGCGATGAAGTCCATCGAGTACGACAGCGGCGGCCCGGTCATCCCGAGATCGAAATCGCGCGCCACGGTCAGGTCGCTCGTCAGCGAGGGATCCTCGAGATGTCCCATGCCGTCGGGCCGGATGCAGGCTTCGGTGAGCCGGTCGTACAGCCACGCTGCCGTGCGGTCGCCGAGGTTGAAGCTGAGGGCGGTCTGTATCGGCGTCAGGACCTGGATCAGGACGAAGGCGACGCCGACGAGGACGAGTGGGGCCGACAGGGACGCGCCGCCCTGCGCCGCGCCCACGAGCAGTCCGGTGGCGATCGCGAAGACCGACGGCAGCACGCCGCGCAGGACGAGCACCGTCCACCAGCCGACGGCCAGCGGCCCGTCGGCCTTCGGCAGCACGCTGAAGAAGATCCATTCCTTGCGGGCGGTGAGCTTCGCGAGCACGGCCAGAGTTTGACAGAGTTCGACGCGGACGGGTCAGGGCTGAGGCCAGGCAGGCCGGGGGATTGACCGTTTGCCAGCCCGCCGCCTGCCCCGATGGTTCGGCGATTGCAATGCCCACCCTCACAAGCTGGCTCGTCGGCTGGTACACCGACCCCGCTCGCGACGACGACCGGTTGATCGGCGTGGCGACGGCCACGTCCCGCGACCTCCAGACCGCCGTCGACAAGGCGAAGCAGGACGGCCGCGTCGAGATCGCCCGGCAGCTCGACGTGCGCGTCGCCGGACTCTCCAAGCGGTTCGTCGAGGAAACGGGGCTCAACGAGGACGCCGAGCTGCTCGGGATGTTCTCCCAGGTCAGCAAGACCGTCGTCTCCGATTCGCTCAGCGGCTCGCGGCTGGCCAAGCAGGAGCTGGACCGCGAGGGCGGCACCTATCGCGCCTACGTCGAGATGGAGATGCCGATCGGCGAGGCCAACGCCCGCTTCCTCGAGAAGATCCGCGCGAACGAGCGGCTGCACACGCGGGTGCGTGCGTCGGAGGCGTTCGAAGAGCTCGACCGCGAGGTGCAAGCGTACGAGGAGTGGAAGCACAAGCAAGCGGGCGATGAGCGCTAACTGGATGTTCGCCGCCGCGCTCTGCGTCGTGACGGCGGCGGCTTCCGCGGAGACGCGCGTGGTCGAAGTGTCGGCCTCGGTTGTCGGAACGGGGCGCACGCCGGAAGAGGCCCGGAAGGAGGCGCTCCAGCGCGCGCGCGACGAGGCGGTCGCGAAGGCCGCGGGCGTTCGCGTGGCGGCGCAGCAGCTCCGGCTGCGTTTCGAGGCGGCGGACGGGTCGCTCCGCGACGGGTTCTCGTCTCTCGTGGAGACCTCGACGGAAGGGCGGATCGTCGAGGAGCGGGTCACTCATAGAACGCGTGTCGAGAACGACATTCCGGTCTACGAGGTGGACCTCGTCGCTGTGGTCGCCCTCGAGGAGGGAACGCGGGACCCCGGGTTCACGCTCGAGCTCACCACCCAGCAGGGCACCCGCATGTTCCGGGACGGTGAGCCCCTCGTCCTGGAGGTGACCGCGTCGCGCCACTGCTATCTCACGTTGATCCACATCGGCTCGGACGGTGGGCTGGAGCTTCTCGTCCCGAACCGCTTCGTGGCCGGGATCGAGCTCGACGCCGGCCGGACGATCCGGATCCCCGCGAAGTCCGCGGAGTTCCAGATCCGCGCGCGGCTCCCCGGGGGGCGCGAACGCGAGCGTGAGCAGCTCCTCGCCGTGGCGACGCTCGATCCGGTGACCTTCAGCATCGAGAGCTTCACCGCCCTGAATCGTTGGCTGTTGCGCATTCCCGTCGAGCGGCGCGTCGAGGCCCTCTGGGAGTACGAGATCGCGAGGTAACCAATGTCGATGCTGTTCATGCTTTCGCTCGCCGCGGTCATCCCCTGGCAGCACCCTTCGCTCGAGCTGTATAGGGCCGGCGTCAGCGCCGAGGCCGGTCGCACCAGAATCGAGCTGTGCGTTCAGCCGAAGGAGGGACTCCACGAGGGAACGACGTCCGTCGGTTACCCACGGTGCCGAACGTCGTGGGGCCGCTGGAACGACTGCGTCATCGCTGGCATCGACCGCAGCCACTCCCTGCACGCTTCCGCCGACACGGGTCCCGCGTGCTTCTCGGTCTTGGCACCACCGGCCGCGACCGAGATCGATCTTCCGCTGGGCGACCTCACGCTCGAGATCCCCGTCGCCGGATGGCTCGAGGAACCGGACCCTGTAACGCAAGTCGACGATCCCTGGGCACGCCCTCCGGCGCCGGCCGCCGAGCCGGAGCTCGTCCTCGCAGCAGAGCGCACCTTGGAGGGCGCATCCCTTCCGCTCCCGCGCGACCACATCGTCGGCGTGCATCTTCGCGTGCAAAACCTCGGCGAGGGCGCGGCGCGCGGGCTCGCCGTCTGGATCGAGCCGGGTCCGGGAGTTTTCGTCGCGAAAGACGGTGCCTCCCGCATCGACCTGGGAGAGTTGGCCCCCGGAGCGGCTGCCGATTTCGTCTACCGCTGCTACGCCGAAGGCAGCGCGACCGCGCTGAGCTTTCAGGTGACCTTCGAGCAAGCCGATGGTGCGGCCGCGGCCACGGGCTCGGTCGTGACCTTCCCGCTGGCGGAGGCGGCTCCCCCGCCCCGGCTCGCGTCGGACGTCGACGGCGACGTCGCCGCGTCTCTCTCGTCGCGACCCCGCGCTCTGGCGGTGATCCTCGGCGTCGGGACGTACGCGAACGCCCCGGCGGCGACTTTCGCGGCGGACGACGCGAAAACGGCGGCCCGCTACTTCGAAAGGTCGCTCGGGATTCCCGCGGCCCGCATCGAGATGCTGCTCGACGGCGAGGTGACGCTCGGACAGATGCAGCGCATCTTCGGAGCGGACGGCTGGCTCGCGCGCCGCGTCGCGCCCGACTCCGAGATCTTCGTGTACTTCGCCGGCCACGGCATGGTCGAGGCCGAGAAGCTCGCGCCGTATCTGATCCCCGCCGACGCCGATCCCGATTACCTGCGCCAGACCGCCCTGTCGCTCGACAGGATGATCGAGATGATCGCGTCGCTTTCCGCGCGGCGGACGACGCTCTTCCTCGACGCGTGCTTCGGCGGCCTCTCGCGGGAGGGGGCGTCCCTGCTCGAGGACGCCCGGCCGCTCCTGATCGAGCAGTCCGCCCGTCGGGTGCCCGCAGGGCTGTCGATCTTCTCCGCCGGCTCGGGAAGCCAGACCGCCAGCGCGCTTGACTCGCAGGCGCACGGCTTGTTCAGTTACTACCTCTTCAAGGGCGTCGGGGGCGATGCGGACCTCGATCACGATCGCCGCGTGCTCGCCTCCGAGCTGAAGACTTATCTCGAGGACGCCGTGCCGCGCGCCGCGGAGTCGCTCGACCGGGAGCAGACGCCCGGCATTACCCTCGCCGATCCCGAGGAGGTTCTGGTCCAGCTTCCTTAGAGATACAATCCGCGCCGTGCTGCAGTTGCTGAAGTCATCTCTGCGCGCCGCGGCGAAACGGGATGACGCATCCCGGTTCGAGCTTCTGACGACGCTCGCGAGGTCGATCCTCCCCCGCTACCGCTTCAAGTGGCCGCAGATGGCCTGGTGGGACGACGAGGAGTTCAACCGCTACTTGGGGCGCATCGGCGAGCTTCACGGCCACAACACCGACCGCAAGTGGGCGCTCGCTCAGCTTCTCCGGCTGGTGAGGCACGTCCCCGGCGACACGGCGGAGTGCGGCGTGTACCTGGGGGCATCGTCCTATCTCATCTGCGGGGCGAACCGGTCGAGCCCCCTCGAGAAGTGGCACCACGGATTCGACTCGTTCGAAGGCTTGTCGAGGCCCGGGGGCCGCGACGGGGACTATTGGCGCGGAGGCGACCTCAGCGTTCCCCTCGACGCGTGCGCGAGGAATCTCGCCGAGTTTCGCGAATGCCGTCTGCACAAGGGCTGGATCCCGGAACGCTTTCACGAGGTCGACGACAAGCGGTTCTCGTTCGTCCACATCGACGTCGACATCTACGAGCCGACGAAGGCGAGCGCCGAGTTCTTCTATCCCCGCCTGAACGCCGGCGGGATCCTGGTGTGCGACGACTACGGGTTCACGACGTGCCCCGGCGCGACCCGGGCGATCGACGAGTACCTCCTCGACAAGCCCGAGAAGATGCTGAGCCTCCCCGACGGCGGCGGCATGATGATCAAAGGCGTTCGGGTTTGATGCCCTACTTCCTCGCGACGAACACCAGATTGTGGCCCGAGCCCCAGACGCCGACGATCGAGAGCGTCTTGCGTGCGACGGCCTGAGCGCGCCCCTTCCAGTTGAGCAGGCCCCAAGCGACGAACCACCGGCGTCGCACGTCCGCGGTCCCGAAGGTCTCCTTCAACAGGCTTTCCATCCGCGCCGGCGTGAACGTCTGTTCGTGACCCCAACGATGGAAACGGCGGCCGCAGTCGGGACAGACGACCCGCTGCTCGTCGAGCGTCTCGTCGGCGGGAACGGTGCCGATCAAGACCCCGGAGGGCCGGAGAACACGTCGGGTTTCCGCGAGCGTCGCGCGAAGCGTCGTGTCGTCGAGGTGCTCGAAAACCTCGGAGACCACCACGGCGTCGAACGACCCGTCGGGCCAGGGGAGCGCCTGCCCGAGGCCGGTTCTGGCCCGGTCGCCCAGGCCCAGCTCGGTCCGCGCGCGCTCGATGGCCTTGGGGTCGGGGTCGAGAACGTGAACGTTCAGGCCCCGCGCGGCCGCGAGCCTCTCGAAGGTGCCGTCTCCGACGCCGATGTCGAGCACGTCCGCGCCACGGGGCAGAAGACCCGCGAGGTACGACAGGCGCGGGCGCGCCCCCCGGAAGGAGTCGGCCCCCTCGTTCTGGAAATAGTCCCAGATCCGCGACTGCTCCATGTCAGCTCTTTCCGTGGTGCCGGGAGAAGACGAACTCGTTGCACCCGTGGCCGGCACCTTGGGTCGTCTGCGTGCACAGCTCGAATCCCCGCTCCCGGCAGAACGACACGACCGACTCGGGCGACGCGACCTCGAACGGCAGCCCGCCGACCCAGTCCACGACGTCACGCCACGGGGACATCCCGCGGCTCGTCTTCGCGTACGCGCGCCACGCGCGCCCGGGGTGAAGCTGCGCCGTCTCGATCGCGAACCGTGGCCCCCAGAGGACCGCGAACGACGGGAGAACGACGAGGAAACGGAGCGACGCCGGGAGACGGTTGTAGAGGGTCTTCACAGCGAGCCACCTGCGGCTCGCGCGCCCCTGATCGTTGTAGATCGCGATGAAGAGCGACCCGCCAGGCTTCACCCGCTGCGCGACCAGATCCGTCGCGGTCCACAGGGCGCCCGTGTGGTGGAGCACGCCCCACGAGTAGACGACGTCGAACGATCCGAGCGCGTCGAGGAACCGCGCGTCCAGCACCGATCCCTTCCGGATCGTCCAGTCGGCGCCCGGCGTATCGAAGCGGCGACGCAGCTCTTCCGCGCACGCGACGGACGCGGGGTCGTAGTCGAAGGAGACGACGGACGCGCCGAGCCGGCGCGCGGCCAGCGAGAACAACCCGCTGCCGCAGCCGGCGTCGAGGAATCGCCGGTCGGAGAGGGACGGCAGCCGAAGCGCGGACGAGAGCGACTCCTGCGCCCGCGCGATGCGCTCCTCGTCCACCGAGGCGAGGAACCGCCGCCAGTTCGCCCCGAAGCCGAAGCGCTCGCCACGCGTCAGCTCGGCCGCGTGGCCGCTCACGCGGCACGCTCCAGGATCGATCCCCACAGCGCCTCGATGCGCTCCACGGAGAAACGATCGGAGATCTCGATCGCTCGCCGTCCCAGCTCGCGCATCCGGGTCGGATCGGCGATCAGCTGCGAGATCGTCGAGGCGAGCCTGTCGACGTCCCCGGCCGGCACGAGCAGACCGTCGACGCCATCGCGGATGATCTCGGCGGGGCCGCTCGGGCAGTCGAACGAGATCACCGGAAGGCCGCACGCCATCGCCTCGCAGAGCGCGTTCGGAAACCCCTCATACCGCGACGACAGCACGAATAGCCCCGCGCGGCGGAGCACGCCGGCGGCATCCGCCTCGGAACCGGGAAGCGAGACTCGCCCGGCGGCCCCCGAGGCATCGATCTGCCTCTCGAGGGAGGATCGCTCGGTGCCCTCCCCGTGGATCGTGAGCTTCCAGCCGGGGTGCTCCGGCGCGATCCGTGAGAACGCGCGGACCAGCAGGTCGAACCCCTTCGGCGGCTCGAGACGGCCCAGCGCCACGATCAGTCGCGGAACGCCGGGGAGCGCCTCGGAGGGCGCCGCCGCGGGTGAGGCCGCCGGCACGGGGTTCGGGACGACCGCGATCCGCGCTTGCCACGACTCCGGGAAATACGCCGCCGCGGACCGCGTCTGGACCACGATCGCGCTCGCCCACGGATAGGTGAGCCGCCTCAGGATGCGCCACGGCACCGGAATCCGATGCTGCGCGGGATCGGTCCGCTCGGAGACGACCACCGGGATTCCCGTCCGCCATGCCGCGAGCAGGGCCAGAACGTTCGTCCCGTCGATGAACGAGACGATCCGATCGGGCCGCTCGCCGGAGATGAAGCGGCGCAGCCGCAGCACGCGCCGCAGGTTGTCGAGCACCGAGCGCACCGCGCTGGTCGATCGTCTCTGCAATCCCAGGGTGACGTGGCGCACCCCAGGCGCCAACGGAAAGAACGGCGGGACGCTCCCGTCGTCGAAGGTCGCGAGCGTGACGTCCCAGCCGCGCTGCGCAAGACGGTTGCACAGCGTGACGCTCACGCGCTGGGCGCCGCCGCACTCCAATGAGCCGATGATGAATAGGACCTTCACGGGGGACCGATACGCGCGAAGGCGCGCAAGCCGGATGCTAACACGCGCACGACCGGCGGCTACAATGCGCGCGGACGAGGAGAACCGAAGCGATGTGCGGCCTCGCAGGAGCGTTCGATCCGGGCACCGAGGCCGCCGCGTGGCCGGCGCGTCTGACGCGGATGGCGGCGGCGCTCGAGCATCGCGGCCCGGACGACGTGGGATTCTGGCACGACGCGGAGTCCGGCGTCGGCCTGGCGTTTCGGCGGCTGGCGATCCTGGATCTCTCCGTCGAGGGCCACCAGCCGATGCGCTCGGCGAGCGGCCGGTTCGTCATCGCCTATAACGGCGAGGTGTTCAACTTCGCGGCTCTGCGCGCGGAGCTCGAAACGGCCGGTGCGCGATTCCGGGGACACTCCGACACCGAAGTCATGCTCGCGGCCATCGAGGCGTGGGGGCTTCCCACCTCGGTGAAGCGGTTCGTCGGCATGTTCGCGTTCGCCCTGTGGGACCGGGCGGAGCGGCGGCTCCATCTCGTCCGGGACCGGATCGGAATCAAACCCCTCTACTGGGGGTGGTCGGGCGGCGCGCTCCTGTTCGGCTCCGAAATGACGGCGCTCAGGCGTCACCCGTCGTTCTCGGCGGTCCTCGACCGCGACGCGGTCGCGAGCTTCCTGCGCTTCAGCTACGTTCCCGCGCCGTACGCCGCCTTCGAGGGGTTCCGGAAGCTCGAGCCCGGCTGCATCCGCACCTTCGACCTCGCGACGCCGCGCCCCGGAGACGCGGGGAGCGTGTTCGCGTACTGGTCCCTCGCGGACGTCGCCCGGGACGGGGTGGCGAATGCGTTCGCCGGTGACGAGCGCGAGGCGGTGGACGAGCTCGAGCGGCTGCTCGCCGAGTCGGTCGGCCTGCGCATGGTCGCCGACGTCCCGCTCGGCGCGTTCCTGTCGGGCGGGATCGACTCGTCGCTCGTCGTCGCGCTGATGTGCGCCCGGGGGTCCGGCCCGGTCCGTACGTTCACGATGGGGTTCGCCGAGAAGGAGTACGACGAGTCGGCCCACGCTCGGGAGATCGCCGGGCGCCTCGGGACCGAGCACACCGAGCAGATCGTCTCCGCCGCCGAGGCGCTCGCCGCCGTGCCGAGGATCGCCTCCCTCTTCGACGAGCCGTTCTCCGATTCGTCGCAGGTGCCCACGCTGCTCGTCTCGGAGCTGGCGCGCCGGCACGTGACCGTCGCGCTCTCCGGCGACGGCGGGGACGAGCTGTTCGCGGGATACAAGCGGTACGCCCTCTTCGCCGACCTCGATCGGACCTTCTCGCGCCTGCCGTCCGGCCTGCGGCGCGCCGTGGGGTCGATGCTCGGGGCCGTCCCGGTGGACACTGCCAATCGGCTCCTCGGATTCCTCGATCCGTGGTTGCGGCGCTACGGAAGCGGGGGCGCGGCCGGCGACAAGATCCGAAAGCTCGCCGACCTCCTGGCGCTCCCCGACGAGCGCGCGCTCTACCTCGATCTCCTGTCCCACTGGAAGTCGCCCGAGCGTCTCGTCTCGGGGGCCGTCCCCCACACGCGTCTCGCCGATACGGCCGACCGGCCGGCCGCCTTCCCCGACAACGTCCACCCCCTGATGTTCGACGACACCCTCGCCTACCTCCCGGACGACATCCTGGTGAAGGTGGACCGCGCGAGCATGAGCGTCGGCCTCGAGGCTCGCGTGCCGCTGCTCGACCACCGCGTCGTCGAGTTCGCGTGGCGGCTGCCGCTCGCGCTCAAGGTCAAGGACGGCGGCACGAAGTGGGCCCTGCGCCAGGTCCTCTACCGGCACCTTCCGGCCGAGCTCGTGGACCGGCCGAAGATGGGCTTCGGTCTTCCGATCGACGTCTGGTTGCGCGGCCCCTTGCGCGACTGGGCCGAGGACCTTCTCTCCGAGACGCGCCTCCGTCGGGAGGGGCTGCTGACGCCGGGCCCGATTCGCGAGAAGTGGAGCGAGCACCTCGGGGGGAAGCGGAACTGGCACTACTACCTCTGGGACGTTCTGGTGCTTCAGTCGTGGCGTCAAGCTCACGGAGTGTGATGTTCGACCTGAGGTTCCTCGACGAGATCCGGGAGGCCGAGCTCGAGAAGATCGTTCCCCACCTCCCGGCGGGCGGAACGATCCTTGAGATCGGTGGCGGCACGGGGTCGCAAGCGCTCTCTCTCGAGCGGCGCGGGTTCAAGGTCGCCTCCGTGGACCTGCCTTCGTCCCTCTACCGGTCCCGGCGCGTCTTCCCCGTCGTCGAATACGACGGGACGCACCTCCCGTTCCCCGACCGTTCGTTCGACGCGGTCTTCTCCTCGAACGTGCTGGAGCACGTCGCCGAGCCCGCCGGTCTCTATGCCGAGCTCCGCCGCGTCCTGCGCCCCGGCGGCAAGGGCATCCATCTCATGCCGTCGACGTCCTGGCGGTGCTTCTCGTCGCTGACGTACTACTGGGTTCTGATCCCGAAGGCGTACCGGGAGATTGCGGGGATCGCTCCGGGCCCGAACGAGCTCCCCGCAAACCCGTCCAGGTCGCGGGGACTCTTGTCGCTGGCGCTCGCGCGGGTCCTTCCCCCCCGCCATGGCGAGGAGGGAACGTCCTTCAGCGAGCTATGGCGGTTCAGCGCGGCGGCGTGGGTGAGACATTTCGCGGCGCACGGGGCCACCGTCGTGCGCGTGGAACCCGTCGGGATCTTCTATACGGGCGAGATGGCGCTCGGCCCCCGATGGCGGATCGCCTCGCGGGAGTCCGCGTCGAGGATCCTGGGAAGCGCGTGCACGCTCTACGAAGTCCGGCACGACGGATGACACGCCCGGAGCCGATCCGAGTCCTGTTCCTGCTCCCGGCGATGGCGGGGGGCGGGGCGGAGCGCGTCGTCCTCCAGCTGCTGCGGCGTCTCGATGCGACCTCGTTCGTCCGGTCCCTCGTGCTCCTCGACCGATCCGGGGAGCTGCTTTCGGAGATCCCTGCGGATGTGCCGGTCTCCGATTGCGGCCGCCGAGGGACGCACCGGGGCTGGGCCTGGATGAACGTGCTCGCCCGGACGATGGCGGCGTCGCGCCCCGACGTGATCGTCTCGTTCCTCTGGGGGACGAATCTGGCCGCCGTCGCCGCCCGCAGGCGGGCGGGGCTTCCGACCCCGCTCATCCTCTGCGAGCGACTCTCCCTCGAAGGGACCCGCGAGGGGGCGATCCGCACGCTGGCGCGTCGAGTCGGAACCTTCGCGCTCCACCGCTTCGCCGACCGCGTGACCGCGAACTCGGAGGCGCTGGCGCGTCAGGTGGAGCGGGCGGCCGGCCTGGACCGCGACAGCGTGCTGGCGATCCCCAATCCGGTCGATCTCGCGGGTCTTCGCGCGCTCGCCGCCGAGGCTGGGGCGCTGCCCGCGGACGCCGCCTCGTGGCCGAGGCCGTGGATCGTCGGCATGGGCCGCCTCCACCGGCAGAAAGGGTTCGACGTCCTCATCCACGCGTTCGCCGCGTCGGGTGCGCCGGGAACCCTCCTGCTGATCGGCGACGGGCCGGAGAGGGCCGCGCTCCACGCGACGGCCGAGCGGGCCGGTGTGGCGCGGCGCGTTGCCTTCACCGGCTTCCTCCCGAATCCGCACGCGTTGATCTCCCGGGCCGACGTCTTCGTGCTCTCGTCGCGATACGAGGGATTCCCCAACGCGCTCGTCGAGGCGATGGCGCTGGGGAGACCGTGTGTGGCCACGCGATGCCCGACCGGGCCCGAGGAGATCATGGAGGACGAGCGAACCGGGCTCCTCGTCCCGGTCGATGACGAGGAAGCGCTCGGCCGCGCGATCCTTCGCGTGCTGCGGGAGCCGGATCTCGCGGGCCGCCTCGGCGCCGAAGCAGCCGAACGGGCCGCGGCCTACGACGCGCCGACGATCGTGCGGCGGTTCGAGTCCCTCTTCCGGCAGACGGTCGGCCGTTGAGGATCTTGTTCCTCGCCCGCTCGCTCGAGGTCGGCGGAGCCGAGCGGCAGCTCGGCGCGCTGGCGGCGGGCCTGTGCCGCCGCGGCCACGACGTCGAGATCGCGCTGTTCTACGCGGGCGGGGCGCTCGAGGCCGGCGTGCGCGCCGCGGGGGTCCCCGTGGTGACGCTCGACAAGCGCTCCCGATGGGATCTCGCCGGTTTCGCGGCGCGGGCCGCGCGGGAGATCCGCCGGTTCCGGCCGGAGGTGGTGCACGGCTACCTCGTCGCGCCGAACCTCCTCGCCGCGGCGGCGCGGCCGCTGGTCCCCCGCGCGCGGATCGTCTGGGGCCTCCGGGCCTCCGACATGGACTGGAGCCGGTACGGCGCGTGGCACGAGGCCAGCTTCGCAGCGTCCCGCATCGCCGCGCGGTTCGCGGACCTCCTGATCGTCAACTCGGAGGCGGGTGCCCGCTACCACGCGCGTCAGGGGTTTCCCGCCGCGGCACTCCGCGTCGTCCACAACGGGATCGATGTCGAGGCCTGGCGTCCCGACCGAGAACGCGGCCCCGCGGCGCGCGCACGATGGGGGTTCGGACCGGCCGACCGCCTCTTCGGGATCGCGGCGCGCCTCGATCCGATGAAAGACCATGCGACGTTCCTCGAGGCGGCGCTCCGCGTGGCCGGGGCGGACGCGGCCGCCCGCTTCGTCGCCATCGGCGGAGGCCTCGATCCGTACGCCTCCTCGCTCGCCCGTCACCCCGCGGCGGTGCGCCTGGCGGGGAAGCTGGTTTGGGCCGGCGAGACCGCCGACATGCTCCAGGCGTACAACGCGCTCGACGCGCTGGTTCTCTCGTCGTCGTTCGGGGAGGGGTTTCCCAACGCGGTGGCGGAGGCGATGGCCTGCGGCGTGCCTTGCGCCGTCACGGACGTCGGCGACGCGGCGCTCGTCGTCGGAGAGACGGGCGCCGTGGCGCCCGTGGGGGATCACGTCGCCCTCGCTTCGGCCATGGGGAGCGTGGCGGGGCCGGCATCGCCGCGGCTCCCGAGGCTCGACGCCCGCGAGCGCATCGCGCGCCGCTTCTCGGTCGATGCGATGTGCGACGCCACCGAGGCGCTCCTCGAAGCGCTCGTGCGTCCATCTCAGGGAGTCTGAGCGGCGGCCGATGCTTCGGTCCGGATCTTTTCGCGGATGGCGCGCCGACACAGCAGGAGCAGGATCGCCGCCGCCACGGTGTAGAAGAGTGACGTCGACAAGGCGATGCCTGGAAGGCCGATCCAGCGCAAGAGCACGAAGTTCCCCGCGAGGTTGAGCACGAAGTTGCCGGCGGCCACCGCCAGCATCCAGCGGTCCCTGCCGAGGGCGTTCAGGCACCGCGCGGCGACGATCCCGACGAGGAAGCCGGGGATCTGCAACGCGTACAGGGCCTGGATCGTCGCGACGCGGGCCGTGTCCTCGGCGACGAAGGAACCATGCTCGAAGAGCAGCCGCACGAGGGGACGGGAGACCAGCGCCAGCAGGGCCGCGATCGCAGCGCCCGCGAGGCCGACTCGCACGGCGTGCCGGCGCATCGCCGCCGCCATCTCGGTCCAGCGGTGGCCCGCGGCGATCCCGGCGTAGTGCGTCAACGTCGTCGTGCCCAGCGCCAGGCCCGCAAGGCCGAGCACCCCGGCGGGGATCTTCGCGCCGAATCCGAGCGAGGAAACGCTTCCGGCTCCGGCCATCGTCGCCATCGTCTGATCGACCACGGTGTTGGCCGACATCAGCACGCCCCCCCCGGCGAGGATCGCGAGCGCCTTCAGAACGGAGACTCCCTCGGGCCCCGGGCGCGCGACGGACGGAAGCACGCGCATCCCGGCGCGCCGCACGAGCACCGCCAACGCAGCGACCTCCAGCGCGGCACCGGCGACCGCGCCGCCCACCAGCGTGTACACGCCGAATCGTCCGGACCACGACGCGACCGCTCCCAGCGTCACGACCGGCGGGATCGCGGCGCAGAGCGCCGCGGTGACGAATCGGCCGCGTGCGTTCAGCGTTGCCGCGTACATCCCGGCGGCGCCGTCCAGCACGACGAACGGCGCGAGCGCCACGACCAGCTGCCGGGTCAGCTCGCGCTTGTCCGGCGGGAACGCGCTCCCGATCACCGCGACGATCGGCCCGGAGAACAGCGCCAGCGACGCCGCCAGGGCCGCGAGGACCGCGAGCTGCGCCCCGAGCGTCGTCGCCAGCAGGTCGGAGGCGCCCCCGGGTCCGCGGCGCGCCCCGGCCTCCAGGAAGCGCGGCACGAAGGCGGAGAAGAACGCGCTGCGGAACGAGCCCGAGAGAAAGACCGGAAGCGCGAACGCGATCAGGAACGCGTCGAGAACGTCCCCGGTCCCGAAACGCTGGGCGACGACGAGGTCCTTGATCGTTGCGGCGACGCGCGTCGCCGCGGCGCCCGCGGCGACCATCCCGATCGCGCCGAGCAGTCCGCTGCCGAACCGCCGTGCGATCGCCTCACGAGCGGCTTGGAACGAGAGGCCCGCATCGTCCGTCATGTCGCGCTCACCGGTCGGCGGCCCCATCGAGGGCGGCACGCAGCGACGCCACCAGCTCCGGATCGACGGCGCGCAGCGAGGCATCGTACGCGGAGGCGGGGATCTCTCCGGGGCGCGGCGCCACCGCTTCCGCTTCGTCGAGCAGCTGGCGCACCCGGGGAGATCCCGCCGGGCCGTCCTGGGCCGAGACCGCCTGCGCGAGGCACAGCCACGCAGCTCCGGCGCGGGGCTCGATCTTCAGCGCCTGCTCGGCGGCGCGCCGGGCGCCGGACGGATCGCCCGCTTGCAGGAGGAACCTCGCCTTCTCGAGCGGGATCGCCGCGTCGGTGCGGGCCAGGAGCTGCGCCTCGTCATAGAGTCGCGCGGCCCGGTCGCGCTCGGCGGTGAACGGGAGAATCGACAGCGACGCGGCGGCCGCCACGCGGGCCGCCCCCCGGGCGTAGAAGGCGTCGGCAGGCTGCAGCCGCGTCGCGTGCTCGGCGGCTTCGCGGGCGACAGCGTAGTCCGCGAGTGACCACGCCGACCCGGCGCCTCCCCTCTCGGCGTGCTCGGCGAGACGCTCCCACAGGTCCGGTTGCATCGGGTTCCACGCGATCGCGCGGCGCAGCCGGGAGAGCTGCGAGGGTTCGAGCGGCCCGCGCGGAAGAGCGTACGAAAGCTTCCATCCGACGAACCCCGCGACCTCTCCCACGCCGACTCCCGCGACGAGGAGCACCGTGACGGCGATGGCGGCGCCACGCCCCGCGGGCCGCTCGCGCGGGACCGCCAGCAGCAACCCGACCAGCGCGGCGCCGAGCATCGTGATCGCAGGGCGCGTGGACAGATCGTCGACGCACGCCTGCGCCGCGAGACCGACCAAAGCACCGAACGCGCCGCGGGTCACCGGCGTGAGCGCGGAGCGACCGCGGCGGATCTCGCGCGAAAAGAGCGCCAGCGCGCCGAAGGCGGCGAGGCCGGCCGGGAGGCCGAACTCGCAGAACGCGCGCAGCGCGTCGGAGTGCGGCGTCCGGAACAAGCGCCCGTAACGGAGCGGCGTGTCCTCCAGAGGGAAGTTGAGGTTCGCGGCCGCCGCCGCGAATTGCCCCGGGCCGGTGCCGCGCCACGGCGACTCGGCGACCGCCCGCAACGAGGCGCGCCAGATGCGCGTCCGGTGGAAGCGGTACGGGTCGTCGTCGCTCCGGAAGCGCGCGGCGACGCCGACCGCCGTCGCGAGGACCGCCACCGCGACGCCGGCGAGCATCACGCGCCGGGCCGGCGCGGACAGCGCGCTCCACGTCATTCCGACGAGCGCGATCGCGCCCAAGGCGACCCCGAGCGCGGCACCGCGCGAGCCGGTCACGAAGATCCCCGCGAGCGCCAACGCCGTCGAACCGCCGTAGGCGATTCGTGCACGGAGCGAGAGGCTCCGGTCGAGCTGCCGTCCCGCGAGGAGGAGCACCGCGGCCGCCAACCACGCGCCGAGATGATTCGGGTTCAGAAACGTCGACGCCGGCCGCTGCGAGCCCGAGACCCGCTCGGCGACCGCCACGACGCCGTGCGACGCGGCCAACAGGGCAACGGCGGGGGGGAACACGCGCGCCAGCGGCGCGGGCTCGCCGCTCGCCAGCCACACCACCGCCCCGAAGGCCGCAATCTCGACGAGGACGAGCCACGCCGCGTACGCGTACGGCGCGACGACGGCGCCGGCCGCCGCCAGGAGGGCGAACGTCAGCCAGGCCGCCGTCGGCCCACGCGACGGGACGAAACCTGCCGCCGGACACACGAGGACGCACGCGGCGACGGCCGCGGCGAGCAGCAGGTGCTGGGCCAGCAGGGACGACGCGGACGCGCCCCCCTCGCCCAGGGTCGCCACCGCGACCACGGCGACGACGCAGGCGGCCCTCGCGAGGACCCTCATCGCGGGGCCCCCTCGCGCGCCTTGCCGATCGCCTCTCCAAGCGCATCGCGATCCGCCGCGTACTCCTTGCGCGCCGGGTAGAGGCGCGACGCCTCGACCAGGTCGGCGTACGCACCTGCGGAGTCGCCTGCCGCCGCCCGGACCCGCGCCCTGACGCCGCGGGCGGCGGCGCGCGAGGGGGCGCGCGCCACGGCGCGATCCGCGGCGACGAGCGCGGCCCCGACTTCCGTGCTCGTCGAGGCCATCCTGGCTTCCGCTTCCACCTGCGGCGGGTCGGCGTCCCACGGGGCGGCGCGGCGCGCGCGGGAGGCGCCGGCGAGCGCGCTGACGTGATCGCCGGCCGCGGCCGCCTGCTTCGCATCGAACAGGGCGTCGCGTGCGAGACCCGCACCGGCGGCCACGACGGCGAGCGCTCCGGTCAACGCGATCGTGGCCACGCGCCATCGAGGTGCGGCGGGCGGGACGGCGGGACGCGCCGCGAGCCATCCGCGCGACACCGCCGCGAGCACGAGCAGCGAGGGGAGGAACGAGGTGAAATCAGCGATGTTGTGGAGCGCGAACGCCGCGAGGCCGATCGACAGCCCGGAGGCGAAGCTGCGGTTGGGGCCCGACGCGCGCGCAACCGGAGCGACGAACAACCAGAAGAAGAGCGCCGAGAGCGCGAGCCCGCCCGGGATCCCCCACTCCGCCATCAGCTCGGCGGGCAGATCGTGCGCGTGCCGCGACTCGTTGTCCCCCGCTCGCCGGTATTGGGGGAAGGCTTCCGCGTAGCCGCCGGGACCGACGCCGAGCAGCGGATGCGCGCGCGCGATCTCCACGGCCACGCGAACGTTGCCGGCGCGCAAGCTCCACGGAGAGTCCGCGCGCCCCGGGGCGAACACGGCGTCGGGGCGCGCGATGCCGGCGACAGCCACGGCGAGGCCGATCGCGAGCGCCGTCCCCGCAACCACCCGCCCCGCGATCCGGCCGCGAAGCCCGGCGAGCGCGACGGCGCCCGCGAGCGCCGCCATGGCCGTGATCGATTGCGTCGCCAAGAGTCCGGCTGCCCCGGCGGCGGCGACGCCGAGGCCTAACGCACGCGTGGTCCCCCGCTTGCCGAGCGCCCAGGCGGCCACCGGCGGAATCGTCATGGCCAGGAAGCAGCCGAGCGCCGCCGGGGTGACGAACCCGCCGTACGGCCGGCCTTGCTCGAGGCGATTCAGGACCGCGGCGGCCTCCGCCGCGGGAACGCTCGCCCGCACCCGCTCGGCCCACAACGCCAGCCCCCATAGCGATTCGTAGAGCGCGCGACCGGAGACGACCGCCACCGCGAGGCCGAACAGCGTCGCCAGGAGGTCGGCGGGCATCGCGATTCCCGACGCCGCGACGCCGGCGAGCGCCGCGAGCAGCATCGTGGCCGCCGGCTCGACCGCTTCGCCGGGGGCGATCCCGATGCGCGACGCCACGACGGCCGCGGGCACCGCTGCCCAGATCCACCGCGACGCCGTGGACGTCACCGCGGAGGACTCCAACACGGCGAGCATCGTGAAGATCGCCATCGCGGCCAGCCCGAGGCCGTGGATTTCCGGCGGGGCCGCGATGCAGACGACGAGCAGCGCCACGAGCACAAGGCTCGGAAGTCCTGCACTCCTTGGCGCTTCTAGGAGAGAAGGACGCATCGGCTCCCTAGGGTTGGGGATCGGCGGGGAGCAGCGGAGCCAGGCGCACGCGGAGGCCGGCAAGAGTCGGCGACCCGCGCGCGCCCACAATCAGCAGCCTCTGAGAGAGGTACAGCAGCCCGTGCATCGCGAGAAGGAGGGCCAGCGGAAACGCCTGGTAGACAAAGCGCATCTCGATGCCGCGCACGCCAGGGATCTGGTTCAAGTTGAGCACGAAGACGACGTGGCAGATCGACAACGCCAGCAGGCCGGCGACGAATCCACGCCGGGTGAAAAACGCGACCAGGATGCCCACCGGGAGGAAGACCCACAGCCACTCGTACCCCCGCAGGTAGAATGGCAGGTACTGATACGCGTAGCGCACGTAGTTGGCGACGACGCGCGTGAACACCTGAACGACCGTGTGATCGCCGAACAGATACTGCCGCATGCTCACGGGTGGATCGGTTTGCCAGGATCCGGCATCGCCGGTGAGCTCGATGTTTCGGAATTGGTTCACGGTATTGTGTTGGAGCTGTGAAGGGGGGCGCAGCAGGACCTCGGGGACCAGGAGCACGGCGGCTGCGGCTGCGCTGACGAGCGCGTGGCGCACGAACCCCCGCCATCGATCCTGCCGCCACGCGCGCTCGTGCACGGCCTGCAAGACCAAGGCGCCGGCGAACAGGGCATAACCATACACGCGGGTCAGCGTCATGAGCGCCCCGGCAAGGCCGGCCAGAGCCGATTGACGCGGGCGACGGCTCGCGGGATCCGGTGAGAACAGAAGCAGGAAGCACAGCAGCATCGTCGCGCCGAACAACGGATCCCGCAGTCCGGAGATTCCATAAAACCGCACCACCGGATTGACGGCGAAGAGCAGAACGGCGGCCGTCCCTGCCAACCAGCCGAAGAAGCGGCGCCCGAAGGCGTAGACGAGGATCGCAACGAGCAGCGTCTGCACGACGGTCGTCAGGCGCGCCACGAGCTCCGTGTCTGCCGAAAACATGAGGCCGACCTTCAGCCACAGAATGGGAAATGGCTCGACGGTCGCGGAGTCGAAGAAGTACCGCATGCCTTGGGCGTCGGAGAGGAATGTCGCCACGTCGGGGTTCAGCGGGGACCGCATGAATTGAACGAGCGCGGAGGAGAGCCGTCGTGACAGGATGAGCAGTGCCACCACCGGCACCACCCATCGTACCCAAGCCAGCAGACGGGCGGAGTCGACCGGGCGCGCTGCCATGGCTGGTGAAACCTAACACATCGGCCTGGGCGGCGGCGCCCGCAACTCCCCGGCGACCCCGGCGATCACTCTCCTCGCGTTCGCCATCATCGTCAACGTCGGACCCTTCGCCGGAAGGAACGCCCACGATGCAGAATCGACGAGATACACGCGACGCGTACCGTTGAGCTTCCCACTCCGTGCGCACCGGAGCGGCACGCTGGGATCATCGTGGATGGGCAGCGTCCCCGCGTAGTGGATGCTCGAGCCCGGAGCCGGTGAAAGCACGTCGACCGGCAGGCACCGGAGAGCCCAAAGGGTTCGAAGCACACGCCGGAGGGTTCTTCGACTCTGCGCGCGCTCCACGGCGGACGGTTCGTAGTGTCCGGCGAGCACTTCGCGTCCGTCACCTGTCCGGTGAAGCTGCAACCACTTCCCCGGTCCGTGGCGATCCACATGGTGGGTTCCCACGATGGTGAGCGCTGTCTGCATCACGCGAGCGAATTCCAGGCCGAGAAACGGGGGCATCGGCATTTCGCGGACGAGTCGGAAGAGCATGAGGGAACGGTAGGAGTAGAACGACAGGATCGTGCGATCCGCCTCTCCTCCTCCCGGCTCGGTCAACACGCCCGTCAGCTGGCTCATACTGTGGCGACGGTCCGCCGCCGGCCGGCCCAGCATCCCAAGGTTCAGGCAGGCGGTGTAGTTGTAGGAGTTGCAAAGCAAAGGGACCCTCGCTCCGATCGGCGCGACGGAGCTCAGGACGATGCGTGCCGAGTTGATGGCTCCGGCCCCCAAGGCCAGTGCCCGCCCTTCGATCGTCACGGGCGAACCGGTCGCGATGTCTTCGCACTGCAGTCGCACGCCCTCCTGTGCCTCGTTGAACCGCAGGGCGAGCAGTCCAGGACGATACTGGAACCCAGGATGTGATTGGAGCTCCTCGATGGTGAAGCGTGGCCGATAGACGGATTTCCGATGGTCGGAATAGAAGTCCATGTCGTGGTAGCTGTTCGGTAGGCGATCCGACGAGCCGTGGCTCAGGCGCGCCGAGAGAATCGCCGCGGGCGACGGACCAAGAGAGAAGCCTCTGGAATGAAGCCGATCTCTCCGTCTTCGGTAGGTGTCGAGAATGGACTCCGCGTTCGAATCCAGCTCGAGCGGCTCCTGAACGACCGGAAGACTCAGAACCATGGCTGCCGTATCCGCATCGCGTGAGCCACTGATGCCGATGTCATCGGCCACCTCTCGGTAGTAAGGCTCGAGTTGTCGCGCCGGCAAGCCCGCTTCCGCGAGCTCGAAGTCCTCAAAGGTGAGCGTGCCCGCCCCCCAGCCGGCACCCAGGCCGCCGAGCGCCAGCGACTGCAGGGGGAAGAACGTAGACGATGCGATCGGCAGATAGCGATCGACTCCGCGCTTGATGAACTGCCTCGGCGGAGTCAGCTGACTGCCGACCTTCTTTTCGCCACGTTGCTCGTCGGATCCCCCATCACCGAGGAAGTAGCGGCGCTGGTCGGGATCGGTTCTGCGGAGCTCATCGAAGGGGCGGTCCGGTATCGAGAGGGCGAACTTCGTGTCCTCGTACCCTGCATCGACCATCGCGACCGAGAGCCCGTGCCCGAGGGCCGCCTTCGCCGCCTGGGCGCTGCTCGGACCCGACCCCACGATCACGAGATCGACACGGCCGTCCACGCTCACCTACCGCCGTACGCGCAACGCCCAAAAAGGCGTGCAGACCACCGTGACGAGCCCAAGGAGCACCAGCGCGAGGATTGCGAACCAGAACCCGCGTGTGATCGGCGTGAAACGGGAGTAGTACCGCGGATCCGTCTCTCGGCACGCCAGCTCGTACACCTCACGTTCCGTCGGACGCAGTCGCGCCATCAGTCCCATGCGGTTCCCAACTTCAGGAAAAGTTCAGGGTTTGGAGCGTTTCCGCGAAGGAGCGGGGGTGGACGTCGAGCGCCTTCAGGTCGCCGGCGAGGTCGAACGCCCGCAATCGCCGGAGCCCGAGGAGATGCTCCGTCGTGATCGGCAGCTCGACACCCAGTTTCTCGACGATCTTGAGCGACACCAACACCGGAAGATAGGGGAGAGGAACGAACGCGCACCGGACTCCAACCTTCCGCGCAAGGCCGGCATAGAGCTCACGCACGGTCACGGGCTCAAGAGCAGCCAGATTGCGGGCTCCTGACGTCCCCTGCTCGACCATCCGGTACAGCGCATCGCAAAGCTCGTCCACGCCGATCGTGTAAACGGGCTGCCGTCCGCCGCCCACCAGGGGTACGAATCGACTCCTCCTGATCGCGTCGACCATCGAGCGCGCGAGGCCACCGTTGCCGAGAGTCAATCCCGGTCGGACGACCAGATCGCGGCCCGGGTCGAAGAGTCTCTCGAGGTTCCGCTTGTGGCGACCGTAATGCGATTCAGCCCGGTCGTGCGCGGACAGTGACGAAAGAAAGACGAACTGCACGTAGCCGAGCCTCCGAGACTGTTCAAAGAGCCGCTCGGTTCCGAGCGTGTTGATCGGATCGGAATCCGCGTTCCGCTTCGAATGCCGGACGAAAGCGCAGTGGATGAGCACGTCTCCACCGGCGAGATCCTCCTCGCGTGCCCCGCTGGCGAGAGAAAACTCCTCGAACGTCACGCCTGGGACGGGTGCTTGCGCCCGCGCGCCGCGGCACAACGCAAGAACATTCCAGCCACGGGCTCTGAAATGACCGACCAAGTTCGAGCCGATGAATCCGTTGGCACCGGTAATCGCGACGGTTCGCCGGGGGGGATCGGTAGCCATTTGCGGGGACATGATCCCTCAAGACCGCGTCAATCCGATGCTAGGATCTGCCTCCGCGTGCAGCCGACGAATGGACCCCAAGCCTCGATCGCGGTCGTGATCCCCGCCTATCGCGTCGCCGACCGCATCGCGGAGGTCATCGGTCGAATCCCGCCGGGGATTCGCCACATCATCGTCGTCGACGACGCGTCGCCGGATCTGCTGCCGGACGCCCTCGCGAAGGTGTCGGACCCTCGACTGCTCGTCCTGCGGCACGAAGTGAACCGTGGCGTCGGCGGAGCGATGAAGACGGGGTTCACGAAGGCACTCGACCTCGGGGCGGACATCATCGTCAAGATCGACGGCGACGGGCAGATGGACCCTGCGCTCATTCCTCGATTCGTCGAGCCGATTCTGTCCGGAGAGGCCGATTTCACGAAGGGGAATCGCTTCGAAGATCTGTCGCAAATCCGGCGGATGCCTGTGCTGCGCCGCGTGGGCAATCTCATGTTGTCCTTCCTCGTGAAGCTGGCCTCGGGCTACTGGCATTCGTTCGATCCGACAAACGGATATGTGGCGTTCGGATCCCGCGTGCTGCGCCGGATGAACTTCGGTCGACTGGCGGATCGTTACTTCTTCGAGATCAGCCTGCTCTGCGAGGCGTACTTCGCCAGAGCGGTTCTCGAAGACGTCGGGATACAGCCCGTTTACGCAGGAGAGACAAGCTCGCTGAATCCGATCGGATCCGCCACGGAATTCGCACCTCGCTTGCTCTGCCGGGCGATGTATCGCTTGCTCAATCGTTACTTCATGCGCGACTTCAATGTCGTGTCGGTCTTCATGATCGTGGGAGTTCCCGCTGTGGCGTTCGGCGGCATTTGGTCCGCCTTTCACTGGCTGAAGTCATCTCGAACCCAGATACCCGCGACGACGGGGACGGTCATGATCGGCACACTGGCGATCGTTCTTGGCTTCCAGCTCTTGCTGCAAGCCGTCGTCCTGGACGTCGGGAACGCGCCGAGAAAGCACCGCTGACAAGCAGGCTTACGGGCACGGATTCGCGTTGGGCCTCGGGTTCCCGGCGCTGTTCGTTCCCAAGCCGCTTTCCATCCCCCCGCTGACCCCCGTGACGAGGTTGAAGGCGACTTGGCCGGGACCAGGGACGGCCGGGTCGTCGACGAACGTGCCGGGCACGCCGCAATCGCGTGCGGCCGACGGGTTCGAGCCCGGCGCCTGCGTGTACGCCCCGGTCGCGCGCAGCGCCGCGAGCGATCCGCGGTAGCTGTTCCACGCCGTGTAGCCCGACTCGCTCTGCCACGAGCGATGGAGCTTGTCGGCGGCGAAGACGTAGATCAGGCCGTCGTTCAGGTCGCACGCGTCGCCGCTGCCGTCGTGATCGAAGTCGGATTGCGGCGTGTTGGCGGTGTAGGGGCAGTTGTCGCAGGCGTCATGGACGGCGTCCGCATCGCTGTCGACACCGGATGCGCTCTCGTCGACGAGAGCGTCGCAATCGTCGTCGATCCCGTTGCAGACCTCGGGGGCGCCGGGATGCGCCCCGGCGGCGACGTCGTTGCAATCCGTGTCGTCGATCGCGTACCCGGAAGGGGCCGAGCCGTCGCAGCTGGGAATCGAGTGCGCGGCGTTGCCGTAGCCGTCGCCGTCGAGGTCGCGATAGACGAAGCGCCCCGCTGGGCAGGCGCAGTAGCGGCCGCCGATGGCGGACGGCCCCTCGCCTCCCCACGCGATCATCTCCGACCCGGTCCAAGAGACCGAGCGATTGTCACGCACTTGAAGGACCTGCGATCCGACCGCCGTCGGAGTCCAGCTGTTGGAGGCTGGATCGTAGCGGCCCCCGCTGTGCAGTTTCACCAGGCCATTGCTGCTGTTCGATCCCCCCCAAACGATCATGTCGCTGCCGGTCCACACGGCGGAGTGGCCGGCTCGAGCGTCGGGCACGCCGGGCCCCGTCGACGTCGGCGTCCAGGTGTTGGAGGCAGGGTTGAACCGTCCTCCCGTGTTCTTGTAGCCCCCCGCGCCCGAGCCTCCCCAGACGAGCATCTCGGTCCCCGTCCACACGGCGGAGTAGCCGGTGCTCGAAGCCGGGGTCGCAGGGTCGGTTGGAACAAGCGACCAGCTGTTGGATGCCGCGTTGTAGCGATACCCGGTGCCGTTCCAGGCGATCGCTTCGGTCCCCGTCCAGAACGCCGTGCGGAATACCTTGGACCCGGGCAACGCCGCCATGGAGGCGATCGGACTCCAGGAATCGGTGGCCGGATCGTATCGGCCTTCGGTCGTGACCGCGCAGCACCCGCCGAATACCAGCATCGTGGATCCGGTCCACACCGCCGAGTGAACGGCGCGCGCCGAGGGCACGTTCACGGCCGAAGTGGGCGTCCAGGCGTCGCTGACCGGATCGTAGCGCCCTCCGGTGCTCAGCAACGTCGCCTGTTGGTTCCAAGCCACGCGGAATCCGCCACCCCACACGATCATCTCGCGTCCGGTCCAAACGGCCGTATGGCTGTCGCGCGGGCTCGGCGCAGCGTTCAACGACGTCGGGACCCAGCTGTCGGTGGCCGGGTCGTAGCGGCCTCCGGTGTTGAATTCCTGGATGACATTGCGAAGATCGCCCGTGCTGCCCCCCCAGACGATCAGCTCCGCCCCCGTCCAGACCGCCGAATGACGCGCCCGAGCCGACGGGACGGTCGTCCCCATCGAAGTCGTCATCCAACTGTTGGTGGAGGGTCTGTAGCGAACGCCCGAGTTCAGATCGACGTTGGTGGTTTGGCCTCCCCAGACGATCATCTCGTTTCCAGTCCAGACGGTGGTTTGCCAGCCGCGCGCGAGAGGTACCTGCGAAGCGATCGCGGTCCAGGAATCGGTCGGCGGATCGTAGGCCGCACCGCTGCTGAGGGACCCACCGGCGGATGCATCGATGCCTCCCCAAACGATCATCTTCGAGCCGGTCCAGACGGCGGAGTGGTTGTAGCGCGCCGCCGGAACGCCGGCCCCCGTGGAGATACTCGACCAGCTGTTCGTGGCGAGGTTGTAGCGCGCACCCTGGTTCGTGCCGCACTGGCCCCCGAAGACGATCATGTCGGTCCCGGTCCAGACGGCCGTCGAGAGATTGCACTCCGGGGGAACGCCGGCGCCGGTGGACGTCGGAACCCAGCTGTCGGTCGATGGGTTGTACCGGCCTCCCGTGTTGTCACCGCCGCCCCAGATCAGCATCTCCGACCCTGTCCAGAAGGCGAAGTGCCCCGCTCGCGGCGACGGCACGTTGGCGCCGGTCGAGGTCGGAGCCCACGCGTTCGTCGATGGGTTGTACCGGCCTCCGGAATTGAGCGCGGGAGGAGCGCCTCCCCAGACGATCATCTCGGAGCCGGTCCAGACGGCCGTGTGGGCGGAACGGGCCTGAGGGAGGTTCGCTCCCACCGACGTCGCGGTCCAAGTGTCGCTCACGGGATCGTACCGGCCGCCGGTGCTCAGCTGGATGTCGTTGTTGACCAGAGGATCGTAGTAGTGCCCGCCCCAGACGATCATCGCGGAGCCGGTCCAGACGGCGGAGTGCCCGCTGCGCCGCGCGGGAACGCCCGCGCCCGTGGACAGGGGCGTCCAGGTGTCGGTCGCCGGGTTGTAGCGCCCACCGTTGTTCATGTCGTCGTGGAATTCGTTCTGGCCCCCCCAAACGATCATCTCCGTACCGGTCCACACGGCGGTGTGCCCGAAGCGGCCGTCCGGAACCTCGGTCCGCGTGGGGCTCCACGTATCGTCGACGCATCCCGCCGGATCGAGCGCGGGGAGCCTGAATTCGAAGGCCGTCCCGGGTACCGCGGCCGCAAGGCGGTCCCGCTGATCCGCCCACCAGGCGTCGAACGAGCGGTCGGCCGACTCACCGCGCAGGAGCGGTCCGGCCGCGTAGGCGTTGCGCACGAGACGCTCCGCGAGTGACGCTCGCGCCAACGTCTCCGCGATCACGAAGGGATCGTTGCCGAGCGCCTCGAAGAGCTCGCTGAGGGTCTTGGTGTCACGTGATCCGCCGGCCATGCGGCCCAGCTCGGCCTGAAGCTGTTCGGCCGTGATCGGTCGGCGCCACAGGGTCTCGAGCGCATTCGATTTCCGGAGATAGGCCTCGACCCGCGCCCGGATGGTGGCGGCCGGCATCGTGGTTTCGAACGGCGGCTTCGGCGTGGCGTTGTCGAGCGGCCAGCTCCTGTGCCGCCAGTAGACCCGTTCGATGGCGGTCTGGGCTTCGACCCGCTCGTCGATGGTCAGCGAGCGCGACGCGGCGTGATTCGCGTCCGAGCCCAGTACGAGCAACGCCGTCCCGATGATCAGTGCGCGCAAGATGGCACCCCGCAGAAAGCGCTCCGCCAGCAGGGTGGAAATATAGGCGTTGTCCCGTGATTCGGGTACCCGCGGGCGGGCTGCCCCCCTCGTGGGCGAATTCCGGTAATCAGGGTGTGGAGTGACTGCCTCGACCACGGGAGGACCTATGCGCCGCTCATCATGGACGACACTCGTGTCGATCGTTGTCTTCGCGGGAAGCGTGAGCGTCGCCCTCGCGGTCTCGAACGCTCCGAGCAATTTGAAGGGCGTTCCGGGAACGGGTCGCATCACCCTGCAATGGACCGACAACTCGACCGATGAGCTGAACTTCCGGCTCGAGCGGTCGCCGGATGGGAGCACCGGTTGGGCCCAAATCGGCGGGAATCTTGCGGAGGGCAAGATCAGCTACGTCGATACCACAACCGTGGGGAAGAACAAGTACTTCTACCGAGTGCGCGCCGAGAACGCCTCGGGCCCGTCGGCCTGGTCCAACACGACATGGTCGATCGCCGTGTACACGGGGAAGCCGCTTGCGACGTGGATCGACGTGACCGTGCCTCGTGCCGGTTGCGACAATGTCACGGTCAACGACGCCAATAGCGACTCGCGTGGAATTCAGTGCCGTCTGAACCTGCTCGCGACCGTCAGCGGCGCCACGGACCCGTACGTCCTGTGGTTCCCGAACGGCGAGTACCGTCTCGACGAAACGGTGTTTCTCGAGGGGAAGATGGCGGTGTCGCTGATCGGCGAGAGCACCGCCGGGACGATCATGAAGTGGGTCGGACCGACGGGCGCCTTCATCACCGTGCGCTCGACGGACAGCGGCCCGCAAGGGACCCATCAGGCTTGCGACACCGCGTGTCAGGCTGCCTGCACGCCACCAGGCTGCACGCTGCACCAAGAGATCAAAGCCGCCGTGATGTTCCACAACGACGGGAGCAAGCTCGTCACCTTCCGGAACTTCACGTGGGATGGGAGCCACCCGGTCAACGCCGGCGATACGACCGGCGGCTATGTCGTGGCATTCGACGAGTCCGCCTGCGGCGGCTGCGGAAGCCTCGGCTGCACCTCCGGCGGGACGTACTCTCAGCAGTGCAACGGCGTGGGCAACAGCCTCTACACGCTCGACGGCGGCCGCGGCTACAACGACACGGGCTCCGGGCACCTCGACAGCGTGTTCAAGAACGCGTGGATCGGTCTGCGTATCGGCCACTACAACTTCGAGGTCGACGAGTTCACCGTGCGGCGCTGCACGTTCCTGAACAACGCGTTCGGAATCAGCATCGAAGACTTCAACGCGCTCCAGGAGTACATCTGGGACAGTCGCTTCGAAGCCAACTGGTACGCGGGGATCACCAACGCCATCAACAACTGGGATGGCGATCCGACGAACTGGGCCGGTGACTTCCGCGTCATCCGTTCCCGGTTCGTCAACAATCCGGGCTTCGACATCCACTATGCGCCGACCGGCTACTACACGATCCGCGACAACTGGTCGAAGGGGTCGGGGCAGTTCGTCCACGGCGCCGGATCGAACGGCACGCGCACGCCCCAGACGATCATCCACAATCAGGTGGACGCCTACGACGCGGCCCATCAGCACGGCGACTACGCGATCGAGATCAAGAACGCCGGTGCCGCCGTTCTCCTGGACAACGTGATCGACAGCGACGCGCGCACCTCGCCCCCGGTCTACGCCGCGACGTTCACGCCCTCGGATGTCTTCGCCGTCGGCAACACCTACACGATCGGAAACGGCCACCCGTCGATCCACACCGAAGCGTCGACGCGATCCCACATCATCAACGACACGTTGAACGGCTCCTCGTTCGATCTGACCGTGCCTGCATTGCCGGTGCCGATCGACGACCTCCTCACGCGGCCGGTCTATACCGTCACCGACATCAACAACTTCCAGTCGGTGATCGATGCCGCGACGGCGGCGGGTGGCAACGCCGTCGTGCACGTTCCGGGCGGCTACTACCCCGTGAGCACGACGCTCACCGTTCCCTCCGGCAGCTCGCTCCATATCCTCGGCGACGGAGCCGGACCGTTCCTCGATTGGACGGGCGCCGCCGGCGGCACGCTGATGAAGGTCAATGGATCGGGGGTCCAGGGTCTGACGATTCAGGGGTTCTGGTTCCACTCCCCGTTCCCCACCGGAAACCGCGCGAACGCCCTGGTCGTCGAGAACCTGGACCAGGACCAGAGCCGCGTTTTCGTCAACCGGGTCAAGGCGGCGTTTCCCGCGAGCGGCGAGGACTGGGCGGGAATCGATTTCGACCGCCTGGCTCGCAACCGCGTCGACGTCTTCGACAGCGGCGCGGCAGGGGTTGCAGGAATCTTCCTGGGAAACGGCGGCAACAATACCGGGTACCGGGTCCGCGTCGGCTCCCAGCAGTCGTATCCGATGGCGGTGTGGACCTCGACGCTTCTCGGGAACGGGACCGATCTGTGGGTGACGAACGGATCCGCGGGTGCCGAGGTGCTCTTCTCGAGCATCTACATGGAGAACTCGAGGCAGTTCTTCCGCGTCGAGGGGAATACGACGCCGGTCGACATCAGCATCCAGGGGTGCAAGGTTGCGACTTCGTTCGGACGCGGGACCAACGCGTTCTCGGTCGAGAACGTCGGCGGGAACGTCGCCGTCATCAGCACGCAGCACTTCGATTTCGATTTCGGCGCGACGACGCTTCAGGGGAATCGCATCGAGCAGTCGGGCTCGACGTCGGTCGAAATCCAGTCCATCGCGAACGACCAGTGGGAGGACTTCGTCAACTCGATGGGCGCGGGAGGCCACCTCACCCACATGGCGGAGGATCGCTGGAATTGCACCGGCGGCCAGAACCCCGCTCCCTCCTTCTGTCCGGGCGGATCCGACGCCGGTTGGACACAACTCACGGACACGGCCAGCCCGAACGACACCCTGATCGAGAACGGCTTCAACCTCCTGCGCGCTCCCGACGCGGGTCATCCCACCCGGCCGACGATTCCCGGCTTCTACGACGAGCCCTCGGCGCAAGAGGCCCACCAGCTCAATCTCGACACGATCTTCGTGGAGTCGGCGTTGACCGGCGTTCAGCTCACGGGCGGCGCGGCGCCTGCGTATTTCGCTCCCTACGACCTCAGCGCGACCTGCGCGGATGGCATCCACGTCGTCCTCGCCTGGAGCAACAGCACGTCGGATGCAACACCCGGGAGCGGCTACGAGGTCTACCGGGCCGAGGTCGCGACGCCGACGAATTTCACGCTGGCCGGCACGGCGCCCCTGGCCGCGACGACGTTCACGGACCAGCCGAACGACGGAACCCCGTACTACTACAAGGTGCGGAGGAAGACCGCCGCAAGCCAATTCTCCGGTTACTCGAATCTCGCCGACGCCACGACCGTGATCCAGCCCCCGACGAACCTCGCGGCCAATGGAGTCACGGCCCAGCCGATCGTGCTCACGTGGACGGACAACTCGGCGATCGAGGACAATTTCCACGTCTACCGATCGTTGACGTCCAATGGAACCTTCACGGACATCACGGCGGCGGCACCGCCCACGGCTTCACCCTATTCGGATACGACGGTGGCGGAAGGCACCACCTACTATTACAAGGTCCTCGCCCACGACGCGGTGGCCGGCGACTCGGCGTTCTCGAATACCGACAACGAGCCGGCTCCCACGAAGGCGCCCACCACGACGACGGCCGGAGCGGGGAGCGTTCCCGGCATCCGCGTCAGCTGGACCGATGCGTCCTCGATCGAGACCGGCTACTGGATCCAGAGGAAGCTCTCGACCAACCCGACCTACGGCCACCTCGCGGCGGTGTCGCCGACCAGCGGCTCAGGGACGATCGTCACCTACGACGACGGCACGGCCGCAGCAACCGCCACGTACAATTACCAGGTCTGCGCGGGCACCCAGAGCAACTGTGTCTCGCTCAACGGTCCCGCCGCCACCGCCGCCATGCCCGGCGTCGCAGGCTCGCCGAATCCAGGGAACGGCACGACCGGTTGGACAAGGAAGCGCGTCCTGCGCTGGGTGAAAGGGTCGGGCTCCACGAACAGCGACGTCTACTTCAGCACCAATGAATCCGACGTGACCAACGGCACACGGACGAGCCCCGCGTTCAAGGGCACGACGTCCGCGAGCTGCTTCAACCAGAACGGGGCCGGGTCGATGCTTCCGAACACCACGTATTACTGGCGCATCGACGCCGTCGGGACCGGAGGCATCACGAAGGGGCCGGTGCCGGTGTGGCGGTTCACGACCGGCAGCTCGAACTCGAACGACAGTTGCCCATGAGCTACCGCGGCTGCCGCGGTGCTAGCAGGTAGGAATAGATCAACAGCACCGCCCCGACGAGGGTGGGGATGAGGCCCGAGAGCCAGGCGGACTCGTGGCTCGCCACACCTTTGAGGAGCGGCATCAGTCCGAGTCCGACAGCGGCCAAAATCAACCCCGCGAGCCTCTGGCTTTCGAGACGATTCCTGACCGCGATCCGCTGCTGCTCGCGGAACATCTCGAGCGTGGCGCTCGATCCGTCTTGGCCGGCCTCGGCGAGCTTCTTCAGCACCTCGCTCCTATAGAACGCTTCCCGCTCGCGGCGCCGCGCGTTCGCCCAGGAGGCGACGGAGAAGAACCCGAATGTGGCGATCGCCCCGACCATGCCCAGAGCGAGGGCGGCGATCGCCGTGGGGTTGGTTGACATCCGGACCTCCAGTGCAGCCGTCCTGGCGCTGCGTCCGGTAGGACGACGCGCCGGCGCCTTCCGTTGCATTATTTTGCAACCCCGGCATCACCCGTTGCGTCGAACCCCTCCAGGCGGAAGACACGGGTGAGCCATGACGAGGACCGCGAAGTCGTCCGAGAGGTGCTGGCCGGCGACGATTCCGCGTTCGGCCGGATCGTCACCCGTTGGCAGGGGCCGCTCGTGAGCCTGGCGTACCGCTTCACCCGGGACCCGGGGCGCGCCGAGGACCTGGCACAGGAGGCGTTCCTTCGCGCCTATCGCACACTGCGGAGCTGGCGCGAAGACTCGGCCTTCTCCACGTGGCTGTTCGCCCTGGCGCTGAATCTCTTCCGCTCCGAGCTCCGCCGGATCCCGCCTCGGACCGTTTCTCTCGAGGACGTCGCGGAGCTCCGCGATGGCCGTTCCGAAATACCGGGAGTCGAACAGTCCGATCGAGACCGCGCCGTTCGCGCAGCCGTCCAGGCCCTCCCCGCGAAGTACCGCGAAGCGCTGGTCGTCTTCTACTTTCACCGGTCGGACGTCGCCGTCACGGCGACGACCCTCGGCATCCCCGAGGGGACGGTCAAGGCGAGGCTGCATCGCGGTCGCGAGCTCTTGCGCCGGAAGCTGACCCGATGAGAGACGAGGAGATCGACCGCGTGCTTGGCGGCGAGGAGGACATCCTGCCCTCGTCGGGCTTCCACGCCGCTGTGATGGAGGCCGTGCACCGTGAGGCGACCGCGCCCCCGCCGATCCCCTTCCCGTGGAAGCGCGCGTGGCCGGCGTTTGCCGCGGCCGCTCTCGCTCTCGTGGGCCTGCTCGTCAACTCGAGCGCCGCCGGGCCGCCCGATTTCGATTCGCTGATTCCAGTTGCACAGAGCGTCGGCGCTCCGTGGATCGCGCTCGCAGCCGCCGCGACCCTCGGGTCTCTCCTCCTCTCGAGGCGTCTCGCCGACGAGAGGTACTAGGCAAGGAGTCCGTCATGCGCATGATCCGTTCCGCCGGTCTCGTCCTCTTGCTGTCGCTTCTTGCCGCAACCGGCTGCCTGTCCGCCGCCGAGTCGAACAGCGTCGTCCAGGAGGACCGGGTCATCGCCGGCGGACCGGGCGATTCCCTCGAGGTGCGCCACCTCGTCTTGCGCGGAACCAACGAGCAGATCGGTCGCGCGCTCGCCGAGATCGGGAAGGAGCGCTACGGCGTCCGCCTCGAACCGGTCCAGGATCCGTTGCAGGTGCGGGCGATGCGCAAGTTCCTCGACCGGAACGACCCCATCCTCCTGGACCGGATGCGTGGTGTCGCGGCGGCGTTCGGGAAGTCGGTCGAGGACGACGGATGGGACTTCACGACGCTGGGCTTCACCGACCTCAAGGCCGGCTGCTCGATCGCGCACCTGCCGCCATCCTCCACCACCAACGGCAAGAGCGTGGTCAGCCGCGACTACGACTTCACGACCGGCGCCCTGAGCTTCGGCTTCCTGCCGCCGGGAGCGTTGCATCCCACCGCGCGCCCGTACCTGCTCGAGCTGCACCCGGATCGGGGGTACGCCTCGATCGCGATGGTCGCCTACGACCTCTTGAGCGGCGTGCTCGACGGCATCAACTCCGAGGGGCTCACCGTCACGCTGGCGATGGACGATGAGATCTTCAGCCACGGCAAGACGGAACCGACGCGGGGCCCGACCGTGGGCCTGGGCGAGCTGCAGACCCTCCGCCTGCTCCTCGACACCTGCGCCACGGTCGAGGAGGCGAAGCAGACGCTGCTTCAGACCAAGCAGTACTACCAGTACGTCCCGGTGCACTACCTGATCGCCGACCGCTACGGCAACGCGTTCGTCTGGGAATACTCCGAGTCGCACAACAAGGAGTACGTCGTCGAGAACCCCGGGCAGCCGCTCGTCATGACGAACTTCACGCTCCACAAGCAGCTCCAGGACGGCAAGCCGCCTTCGGCCGAAAAGGCGCGCGCGACGTGCAAGCGGTACGCGTACCTCAGCGAGAAGCTCGCGACCGGGAACCTCGACGACGGGACCCTCCGCCGCTTCCATCAGAGCGTCGACGCGCAGATGTCGCAGGCCGCCGACCCGTCCCACCCGCCGGAGCGCACCTTCTGGCACGCCTTCTACTATCCTGAGGATCGCCGTGTGCGCCTGAGCTACTACTTGAGAGACGAGCCGCGCCCCGACGAACCGCGCCTCGTGCGCCCGGTCCGGACGGACTACCTCGAGTTCCGGCTGGAGCCGATGGAAACCAAGCCCGCGACATCGGCCACGTCGGCGCCTCCGCCGCGCTCCGTTTCGACGGGTGTCGCGGCCACCCTCGAGGCCGCTGGCGGCACGGTGAAGCGCGAGGGCGCACGCATCGTCGCGGTGGGCCTGGACAAAGCGACCCAGCTCGAGACGATTCTCCCGCTGCTCGCCGAGCTCCCCGACCTCGAGGAGCTCACCCTCGGAAACCCCGCCGCGACAGACGCCGACGTGCGCGCTCTCCGAGGATTGCCGAAGCTCCGCGGCCTGAGCCTCATGGGAGCGCCGGTCGGCGACGAGGCGCTGGCGGTCATGAAGACTCTACCGGCGCTGCGAAACCTGAACGTCATCGGGACGAAGATCACCGACGCCGGTCTCACGCACCTGCGCGGCCTCACGGCCCTCGAATACCTGGGCCTGAAGGCCACCGCCGTCACCGACGCCGGTCTCGCCGATCTGACGAGCTTCACCGGCCTCGAGAGCATCAACCTCGCCGACACCCAGGTGACCGACGCCGGCCTCGCGCATGTGGGACGCATGACCTGGCTCAAGGGCCTGAACATCTCGGGGACGAAGGTCACGGATGCCGGCCTCGTCCACTTGAAGGGGATCTCGAAGCTGACCAAGCTCAACGTGACGGGAACCGCCGTGACGGAGCAAGGGGTGAAGGATGCGAAGAAGTTTCTGCCGTTTTGGGTGACGGTGACGAGATGAGCCGCGGATAACTTTTCGGTCACATTGAGGGGATCGACTCCTCTAGCAGTGCTGGAACTGCCCACAAGCACCCGCCCCTACGCCGCTCGCTTCCGCCCACCCGATCGGTGAAGGAACCATCGGTCGAGTACGAGGTGCCGGGTCAGGCTCGGAAGTGCCAGGAGGACCGCGCCGAGGGCGCCCGCGATCCGGTCGGGGAGCCGCCGGGCGACGGCTCGGGCGCCGATGCGAGCGCCGAGCGCAGATTCATAGTCGGCGATGCGACCCGCGAGGATCGCTTCCGCCGCGACGTGACCTGAGACACGAGCTGCCAGGATCCCCTCGCCGCTCGCGGGTGCCGCGAGGCCGGCGGCGTCGCCGACCAAGACGACGCCGTCGCCTGCCATCGGGCGACGTGGACCTTGGTGGATCCGATACGCATGGCCGCGCCAGCCGTCGTACGGAAGGCCTTCGACCCGCCCCGTGCGGCGCAGGTAATCGACGAATCGGGTCAGGCGAGAGGAGAAGTGCCGGTTGTCGAGGCGGCCGAGCCCGACGTTCAAGTAGCTCTCCTTGCGGACGCACCAGCCGTAGTCCCGCAAGTCGGCGCAGAAGTAGAGCTCGGGACGCTCGTCCTCGACGCAGCACCCGTCGACGGCCGCTTCGTCGAGGGAGAACTCGATCTCGCGCGCGACGACGACCGACGCCGGTGACGAGGTTGGCGAGGACGTAGATCAGGGCGAGCCGGTAACTCGTTTGTAATCTCAGTCTTGCGGGTTAATCAAGGCTTCACTCGATCCACAGATCCGCGATATGGCGCCGAAGCGGAGCACCTGCCATATGGCGTGTCTCGGACCCAGCTCGCGAGGCCGAGGGGAGGCAATCATGAAAGTGGTGAGGCACCGCGGTCTCCGTTTGGTCCTCTTGTTCGCTTCGGCGGGGCTGGCGCGGGGACAGGAGATCGACGGCACACAGACCCCGAACGCCGAAAACGCGCACATCAAGAAGTCGTACACGCAGGAGATCGGAGCCGGCCGGGAGAACGATCGGGTGCCGGGCTCGTCCATGTACGTCATTCATCGCGATCCCTTCCGCTCGATCCGGCGAGGCCGCGAGCTCTTCCAGCGCAAGTTCACATTCGAGCAGGGGCTCGGTCCCCGTCTCGGGGACGGCCGGGGGAATATCGAGATCGAGCCCGGCCACGGCGCCGGGCTGGCCGACAGCTGCGCCGCGTGCCACGGCCGGCCGCGCGGCGCCGCGGGGTCCGGCGGTGACGTCGCGACCCGGCCCGATAGCCGCGACGCGCCGCATCTCTTCGGCCTCGGGCTGGTCGAGCAGCTCGCTGACGAAATGACCGCCGATCTGCGCGCCCTCCGCGCCGAGGCGCTCGTGCGTGCCCGCACGAACGGCTCGAGCGCCACCCTCGATTTGGTGGCGAAAGGAGTGCGGTTCGGGAAGATCACCGTCCGCTCGACCGGGGAGGTCGACACGACCGCGGTCGCGGGGGTCGACCCGGACCTGAGGGTCCGTCCGTTCTTCCACCAGGGCGGGCTCTTCTCGATGCGCGAGTTCATCGTCGGTGCGTTGCAGGCCGAGATGGGGCTCCAGGCGCTGGACCCCGACCTGATCACCGCCGCCGCGGGCGGCCGGGTCGTAACGCCGTCGGGGCTCGTCTTGGACGGCAGTCTCGATCGAATCGGCGCCTCACCGGTCGTCCGCACCGCGGAGGATCGGGACGGCGACGGCGTAGTCGAGGAGGTGCCGGAGGCGATCGTCGATTACCTCGAGTTCTACCTGCTCAACTACTTCAAGCCGGCGATCCATTCCCAGTCGGCGTCCGCCCGCCGCGGCCGCCGGTCGTTCGATCGGCTCGGTTGTGCCGGCTGCCACGTGCAGCAACTCACCATCAACTCCGATCGCCGCGTGGCCGACGTCGAGACGGTTCACGATCCGGTGCGGGGAGTCTTCAATCGTCTGTTTGCGACCGCGACCCCGCGCTTCATCGAGCAGAACGACGGCAGCGGCCTCCCGTCGCTCAAGCGCCCGGCCCTGCAGCCGTTCGTGGTCGACAACTTCTTCAGCGATCTCAAGCGCCACGACCTCGGCCCCGCGTTCCACGAGCGCAACTACGACGGCACCTTCACGAGCCTGTTCGTCACCGAGCCGCTGTGGGGGGTTGCCACCACGGCGCCGTACGGGCACGACGGCCGCAGCATCAACCTAGAAGAGGTGACGCTGCGTCACGGCGGCGAGGCGCAGCCGTCGCGGGATCGATTCGCGGCGCTGTCGGATGCCGACAGAGCGGACCTGCTGGCGTTCCTGAACACGCTCGTCCTGTTCCCTCCGGACGACACCGCCTCGAATCTCGACCCGGGCGACGCACACCATGTCGATTTCCCGCAGCGGGCGCACGGCAGCATCAGGCTCAGCGGACTCTTCAACGATCCGACGGATCCCGAGTAGGGAAAGGAGACGCACATGAGAATCGAGACGCTGGTGATGGCCGCGGCCGTCGGCCTTTCGGCCACGATTGCCGGAGGCCCGGCGGAAGCGGCCGTCACCCACAACAAGCTGGCATCGAACAAGCTGGCGTCCAACAAGCTGGCATCGAACAAGCTGGCGTCCAACCGGCTGGCGTCGAACGCCCTCACTTCCACCCGGCTTGAAGCCGACCTGGCAACCGCGGAGCTGCTCGCCACCGCCGACGGGCGGGAGGTCTACAGCTATCTGATCGGTTGCGCGCTGCCGGAGGGCATCACGATCGAAGCCGACGTCCCCGGAGCCGAGGACACCGCGCCGCCGGCGTCGAGCTACCAGTGTGCGAACGGCCACTGCGTCTTCCCAGGCTCGCTCGGGCTCGCCGAGGACTGGATCGATCACCAGCTCGACCCGACCGGCCAGGGGTGGGTGAGCGCGTGCATCTTCGCCCGCGTGAACTTCCACGACACCGCCGAGGCGATCTCGTTGCGCGGCGCGCATGCTCACCTGACGGTCGGCACAGACGAGGCGGAGGCCTACACCCTCGAGGAGGGCGCCTTCTTCGGCAACCTGTTCGTCCGGGACGACCGGATCGACTGGAATGTCTGCCGGGGCGAGGCGGAGGCGGCGGGCAACGAGGTCGGAGGTCTGGTGCTGCGCGATTGCACCGAACAGGATCCGGCCGACCCGGAGAAGACCCTCTGCGGCTTCCATTCCGCCGGGGACTGCCGCGACTACTCCCCGGAGCTCCCGAGTCCCTATGCCTGCTCCGGCCTCGACAATGGCCGCTGCCATGCGACGCCTGGTCTCGGCCACTGGCCGGCCTCGCCGCCCTATCGACAGGTGATCACGGTCTACGTCTCGAACTGAGGCGACGTGAGCGGGAGGCGGCCAGTCCGCAGGCAATTCTTTCACTCGCCGTGTGAGTCGTAGTCCGGATTGCGGCACCCGCCTTCGCTGCTCCGGTTCTCAGGCATTCCCTTGGCACGTGAATCGCACGAGCTCCTCACCGAAGGAGCCGCCATGCCCCCAATCCTTGGTCTCGTGCTCGGCGCGATGCTCGCAGTTTCGCCCTCGATGGGGTCGCTGACCGTGGCCCCGGACGGAGTCACGCCGGCCGAGCGGCTGACGCTCGACCCGGGATTGGCTCCGAGGTTGCTCGCGCTCGCGCCGGGAGACGCGACGCGACTCGCCGCGTGGCCCCTCGAGCCGGGGCGGCGTGGAGACGTCGTCCTCACGCGCCGCGACGTGTACGCGCCCGGTGCTGAGATCGACGTCGTGGACGGCAGCGCATCGCGCAAGGCCCCGCGGTCGAGGCTCGCGTTTTTCTTCGGGGAGGTGGCCGGAGACGAGACGACCCGCGTGCTGCTGGCCATCGATCCGGACACGATGAAGCTCAACTCCTTTGCGCGGACGTCGGAGGGCTGGACCGAGCTGCGCCCGTTCGACGACCAACGGGCGGACGAGTACCTTCTGGCGAAGGCGACGGCGTTCCTCGATCCGTCGATGGCGCCCCCCGATTTCACATGCGAGCCCGAGCCCACCGATCCTGCGGACGAGGCCCCCGTCCTTTCTCAATCTCAATCGGCGCCCGCGATCGCGGCAGGCACGCCGCTTCGCCAACTGACGCTGGCGGTCGACACCGACAACGAGCTCATGAATCTCAAGTTCGGAAACGACACCACGAGCGCCGCCAACTACATCGCAAGCCTGGTCGCTCTCATGTCCGTCATCTACGAGCGGGATCTTTCGGTTCGCCTGCTTCAAGGAACGACGTTCCTCCGCGTTTCCACTACCGCCGATCCCTATCTGCAAAGCGGCACCGGAAACGCCGACTCGGCCAAGCTCACGGAGTTCCGGGACTACTGGGTCGCGAACTATTCGGGCGTGGGCCGCGCGGCGACCATGCTGCTGTCGGGGAAACAGGCGAGCGCCAGCTCCGCGTCGGGGATCGCGTACGTCAACTCCCTCTGCAGCGCGAACCGTGGGTATTCGTTCTCCCAGGTGTTCAAGTACTCCGGGAGCTCGGCGTCGAGCGACACGCATCTCGTGTCTCATGAAGTCGGGCACAACTTCGGGTCCAGCCATACGCACTGTTATCTCGACCCGACGCCGATCGACGCCTGCTACGCCGGCGAGTCCGGCTGCTACTCGGGCCCCACGAGCTGCCCCGCGCCCCAGACGATCAACGGCGTGGCGAACGTGCGCGGCACTCTGATGAGCTACTGCCACAACTTGGCGGGTTGTGCCTCGTCGTCGGTTTTTCACCCGCGCACGGTCGAGATCGTGGCTCCGATCGTGAACTCGAAGGTGGGAGTCTGTGTCTTCCCGGCGACCGGTGCGAACCCGAAGGAGGCCAGCCCTTCGGGCACGATGACCGCCCAGCGCGGGACCGGTGCGTCGGTGGCGGTCGCGTACACGACCGCGTGCGGGGCCACCGGGCACACGGTGTACGCGGGAAATCTCGACACGCTCCGCACGGCGGGTCTGACATGGAGCCAGTGGTTCTGCTCGCTCGGAGCCTCGGGAAGCCTCACGTTCACGCCCTCGGGAAGCGTGTACTTCGTCGTCGCAGGCACCAACGGAACGACCGAGGGCTCCTACGGCCCGACGAGCGCGGGCGAGCGCCCAGCCGCCGGGGCCGGCGGCGCCTGCTCGTACACGCAGAACTTGTCCGGCGCTTGTCCGTAGTCAGGGAAGAAACGTGGTTCTTCCCGCCAGCACGGTCACCGGGTCGAATGTCGCCGTCACGGC